>WLWD01001481.1_pt1 | contig 135605 bp, 81 predicted proteins | sample 6712731 | NCBI WGS metagenome assembly WLWD01 (sample SAMN12718690, study PRJNA576275) | sponge metagenome | isolation source: marine sponge | host: Mycale hentscheli | place: New Zealand: South Island, Marlborough, Capsize Point | collected 2014-11-01
AAAATGACGGGGTTTTTTTTTTTTTCTTTCCCTGTACAGCTGCACAGTTCCCTTGCTGGACTGCAACCCATAGACGCTGGATCAAATACTCTGGTTGATCTTGGTTTTATAGTTTCTCCTCTAATCCTGCATCCCTACTCCTTCTGAGAGACTTGGATCAATTCCTCTCAAAGACTCGGTGGCTACTGGTACGAAAATGTGACCAGGAGGAAGGCCCCAATATATTTTCTATCTTCCTCTCCTCTGAAGCTTCAGCAATCTTCCTCAACATGCTAGTGGCATGTGTTCTGTAAGAAGCTGCTTGAGTGTCAGGGCAATTGGCATCCCATACCGGCAGACATCAGCCATCTGGCCTCTTCCCATCTGACTGCATGAGGCCTGGAAGGAATATGGGCAGATATCAACCCTCGCTTGTCTATGTCAAATGAACGAAGACTTTATGATCACATGGACAACTTAACATTATGCACAATCATGCAAGCTCTGATATAACATGACCATTCATGTGTGTCAGTTAAACAAAATCCCCTTATAAATCTTCACCAGCTGTAATGAAGTCACATACACTACGTGAACTTATAGTAAATGGTACAGGAAAAGAACGGGAAATGTGAGAAGAATTGTATAGAGAAAGGTTGTCAAGAGTGTTGTGATAGTATTTGTCAAGGACGACTAGTGGAGGATTTAAGATAGAGGTGCTCAGCAAAATCAACATGTAAAGTATATACTTGCATAACCATCCAAATTGCTCAACTAAAAACCTAGTACATAGCTATGTAAGGAATCAAGACGTTTTACCCCTTCATAGTTAAAAGCAAGTGCCGGCAGCTACGTGGATCAAACAGCTTGCTCATTATTCAGATGAATGAAGATGAGGCTCTGTTGACAAACTGATGTGTAATTGATATTACAGACTGGTACCAATTGTGACAGTCTATGGGAAAAGGGGGCACTTCACTCAAACCAAAAAAATTGAGTTTTTTATGCTAATAAAAAGCTACAATTTATCTCAACTTAGTGCTGAAAATACTGGAGGGTAAAACCTTTGACGCGCAGAGAAACTGGCAGTTGAACTGGGCTGTATTCAGCAAAGCAATTGAACTAGAAATCGAGAAAACATAAATTGAATTTCCACTTCCGGTATATTTAATTAATGTTTCCGTATACTTAACGGCGTACTCCGCATACGCAATTAAATCGTACAGCCGCTTTTTAACGGCGACTAACCAAGTTTGCGTAGAGTTCTTTTTAGCTTTCAGAGCGTCTCACAGCCTGTCTTGTCGGAATCCTTGGCTACTCTACTCCATGTAGTGGTAAACTTTCAACCAGCAGGTAAGCTGTAGATTGCATGCACTATTCTCAATGCTATGCCGTTTTGTTTTTTTTTACTGCTTGTTTGAAACTCCGCCCATTTCCCGTTTATTGTACTTCGAGAGAATAAAAAGTAGAGAATAAAAAGTAGCTTGTCTTTCCACCGCACGCTTGGGGTCTTTTAAGTTGTTTCGGCATTTGAAATTTGGCGTAGACTTAGAGTAAGGGTCACTAAGACTAATTCTGCAAAAAACAAAAATAGGAGGAAGAAGGAATTTTTCCTATGACTTACTTCTGGAGCCTATATCTCAATTTCAATTTTTGCATGAAGTGCCCCCTTTTCCCATAGACTGTCACAATTAGCAATGCATTTATTACAAAAAAAATTATGTCCTCATTCACAACAACTTAAATGGTTTTGATCCTACCTACTTAGCAAATAATGCTCACAGCTAGCTAATGCATAGACAACCACAACAACAAAACAAAACAAAAACAACTAACCAACAAATAAAAACAGTTTCAGAATAAAGAGAAGTTTTAGTAGCCTAAAAAAGAAGTCAACTGAACATTTAAATTTACTCTAGTTAGTATGGATGAGATGCACTAGATACTGCCAGTGAAACACTTGCTTCGAAAAACACTACAACTGATGCTACCACGCTCTCCATCAAATTGTCCCAGCCTCCAACGTCTACCAGTGCTGGAATCTCAAACTTCTTGTAACTATAGCTACGGGAGCTAGGCCCCACCTCTCTGATACGCAGTCATCGAGGTTTCAAAACTTCTGGTAGGTAGAGCTTAATAATGGCTGACAGATTTCTAGGGGTGAGTGTTGTAGTAGCACTAGTAGTATTTTAACGGTTTTCTGCTTATGTATTGGTGTATTTATGTTTCTGTTACCATATTCTGGAGATTGCTTTTCCCTTTCTTTTAATGCTGGACTGTATAGCTACATAGGGTAATTATAGTTGCTACTAAGATTATGTAAACTAAATGATACCCAAGTTGAAATGCATTGAAGGTTCGAAGGGAGGTCATTTTTGTTTTTTGTTCTTACCTTGTATGCAATATGTAATATATATGATTATGTACACTGGAATTGCATGAAGTCATTGGCTCTATCAAATACATCAATTCCAGTTTGTTCGCATTGGATTGTGGAATTGCTATGTTTGCAATAATCTGTCATTACAATATTTAGCACTGTGTAGTTATATTACAAGATGAAAGTGCCATAGACATTATGCTGTTTGTTTCCATATTTGCCACATCCAAAAAGTGAACCATCACATTACACAAGATATAGGCATTACTCACCATACAGTGTGATGTAGTTGTAAGTCAGATGCTTAAGTAAATATGATAAATGTACAGCAAATTCCAGGTCAATGTGAGTGGAGAATGCTTTGAAGATCATTCTGACTACCTTACAATATTGCTTGACACAGACGTGTCACCACTCATCCAAAGTGTGTGTTTGTGTGTGTAAGGATGTGTGTAAGTACATTCTGTGGCAGAAAGGCATCCCATTGTGTGTGGTGCATGTGTTTGTGTGTGTGGTGTGTGTGTGTGTGTGTGGTGTGTGTGTGTGTGTGTGTGTGTGTGTGTGTGTGTGTGTGTGTGTGTGTGTGTGTGTGTAAGGACATGTGTACATGGGAGAGCATCGATAAGCAGTTTCACCACTTACAAAATTGCTTGTGGCTTATGCTTGAAATGGTATCATTTATTAACACATATATTCATTATAGTGATATTCTGTATAGGACTGGTCCTCCATGTAGTGTGCTGCTGAAGAGCCACTTGTTGAGTTAGTTTGGTGAGTAGTTTTTGAGGATTTCACACATCAGGCATTAATATTAGTTCCGTATAGTGGCAATGAATAAATATGATATATGTTTTACCAGTTGTTATACATTTACATGTTTTTGCTTGCTGTGTGCATGCATGAGTGTTTATAGTGTGAAAATGTTGAACACTTGGCATGATGCGAATATATTCAAAGTAAGTTGAAAGTGTGAGTTAGAGACAAATTTTTCTTTTTTGTGGGGCATTCAAAGGTAAATGTGTCTGTTAGAGGTGGCCGAGTGTAGTTGGAGTGAAAATGAGGATTAAAATAGATTAGTGTGTTAGTGAAAAACAAAACAACAACAATGTATGTACAGACCAAATCTAATATTTGTTTCTAATCCTTCTCCCTTCTTGGAGAATATGATGTTGTTTTTTTGTATTTATTCTACCGAGTATATATAGATCATCTAAGCAATCTATAGTACCCAATCTAATTTATTTTAAAAAGAAATTTTAATCATGCACTCTATATTGACCAGGTTATTGTTACCACGAAAATATTCACCTACAAGTGAAATTTCCCACTCCCCTCTTCCCTCCCAAACTGAAACAGGACAGTCCTGGATTTTTTGACATTGTCCTGTGTCCTGGATTTACAGCAGTTATTATTCCTGGATGATGGGGTTGAGTGATAAGAGTTGTATGTGTTACTATCCATTTTGATAGCTAGGGAAACTAATAGTGTAAAGCTGATTGTTGACATTGCATGATAATGTTGCACAGGGTTTTATACAGATGTGTTTGTGTGTGCGCACTAGTACTTATAGTGTGCTTTGTGTGTGTGTGCCCACTATTACTGAGTGTGCTCCATTTGTGTGTGTGTGTCATGTGATAAATGGAGGGATTAACTGTTTTACAGTGTGAAAGTTTTGGCGTATTGGGCATATATTGTTGGGAAAGTGAAAAAGAGAAAAATAAAGTGTGGCTAAATCAATGGTTGAAGTGGAGTGTTTAGACACTACTCCAGAGACAGCATGGTTTGGGTAACTCTTTCATTGCTTAGTGGAGTGTTAGACAGTTACTCCAGAGACAGCAATGGTTTAGGTAACTTTTTCATTGCCTAAGTTGGTATTGTTGACCACATCTACCTCCTAGTCTTGTGCACTAATTGTTTTGTGTAGGCTCATAGCAGTATTTATTTGCTGGTATGGACTAGTCTGTTGACTTTAATTGATTTGTTTGACTTATAGCCATTATGACGGGTTCAACCAAACGTACAAAAGTCTTAATTAGCTAATTTAATGGGTGGTTGAAGAACTGAACATCATTGAAAGTTTTATTTTATTTAGTGGTCAAACAAACTACAAGATATTGGTGGAAGTGCTCAATGAAGTTTGGATAAATGAAGTTTTGCTGTGCAAGTAATGGTACGTTCAAAATAAAATCAAAATCAAAATAAGTTTTGATTTAGGATTGGAAATGTCCTATTGCCAAAGCCAAATGCAGCCTTTTTGAAGCCTTCTCATTTTTGTATGCAAGAATTTCAAATGAGTTTAGTATGTGACACGGAGACGGCTGTATACACCATTATAGACCTGGCCCAGGAAGCTGGAGCCAGTATATCAAGTCTCTTACTAATCTTTTAGAAGTATATTGAATAGTGTTTTGTACATTTGCACACGATCTGTTTACAGTCGCGGTAGAATTATTGTATCAATCTTTTTTTGTTCCAATATATTTCCATTTCCATATTTTTATGTAACTGGCGGGACGGTCGGAGAAAAGGCCTAGTAGGCTGCCACCAGAGTTGTACTCTAGACCAATTTAGCTACCCGAGGCGGTCAAACCTTCCAATCTCCCAAGGTTCAATTTGGATAGATCAGACAAGGGCTTGTGCTTAACAAAGATCGAGCATGAGTACAACTGAAAGGGCGCATGCTCAACCAGCAATTATAGACAACTGGTGAAGCACGTGCGGTGAGTGGTCGTGAGACGTAGACAGAAATGATGTGATGGTGTGCGTGATGACGAATACGTATGAAATGTAAATGATGCGTAAGGAAATAGTGCGTGTGCGTAGTGAAAGTGGTGGGCTGTACCAGCACAGTAACCTTTATCATGCGTATATTGTGTATTTATAATATTTTCTTGTTAACTTTATGCTTTCTGGTAGGTATGAGTTGGCAAATCTACCTTAAATTTTGCTGCACTTCCACTTGGATACCAAACCATAACATGTGAGCAAATTCATTTCTAGTATAATTGGTCCTAGTCTACACATTACAATGCAGTATTGCGTTACAGTAGTGGGCTTGTTCTTAGGCCACTTTTGTGCAAGTGATTGTGTTTCTCTTGGTGCACACACACAAACACATGCACTCACACATGTACACACAATGTTTTTTGGTTTGATTGATTTGATTTACATATGCGTTAGTTTTGATAGTCTTGTACACACCAGGGTTTCATACAGGATATTTTGCTGGGGGCGGCTGATTTGTTTTTGACTTGCAAAGAGGTGTGTGAGATTTACAAGATAGTTCATGTATACAATATCAAGCTGTATTTCACTTGCATGCACTTCAAAAAAATATGACCGCTCAGTCCGGAAGTATATGACAGCATTCTCTGTACATTATGCAATACTGCAGTGTAGTGTAGTAAGATGTTGTAGTATGGGTGGGCTCAAAGACTATGTGTTTGTAATTTCCAGGTGTTAATAGGAAAAAATCACATTCTTGGATTGTTCCCAAAAACATTATGGGGGGAAGGGGGGGGGATCCAGCCCCCCACCCCCTTTCCTACACCACTGCAATAAGTACACTATGTATTTATTTTTAAGGAGGATCATGTTAGCCACACCCATTTTATAACTCGGGTTCACATCTTTGCATAACAGCAAGTATGTTAGTTGAAATTATCTCAATAGATAGATTGTAATTGGATGCTCAACATTCAATGCTATTAAGTTTTTCTTGAAGTCGTAGCTTACATGTTGTTTAACTCATAACGAAGTCAAAACTCAATTGTTATAGCTTCTTCTTGGCTCTTGTCCAAGATTTGTTCTACTCAAGTTAGGAAACACATGTCAGTTTCAAAAAAGGTCTTTCAGTTATGACTTCATGTTTTTCTGGCTATGTAAATTATGAAACGTGATCCATTCAGTACTACCTGGCAGTAGTTATCAGGACCTTTTTCTCATATAGCTCACCATCCAGAGTCTGTGCTGCTTTGCTTACACCATATTGGTCAATCAAAGGATATACTGCTTCTGCTTAAATTAATCCTTACAACTTACGTCCCCCTCCCCCCCTCCTTATAGGTCGAAAATCTGGAAAAACAAACAAACAAACAAACAACCCTGCATAACAAGTGAAATGAGTTTGGTTATGTGTAATGGCAGGTTTAGAATGGGTAAAATTTATCAGCTAGTGATAGTAGTTTAAGATCTAGTGGAGAGAAGTATAGTGTAATGATTCTATTAATTCATTTTAGCAAAAAATATAATAATAATAATTATCAAAAATATCTCACACATAATTTTTCTTATGCAAGTTCTTCATGTCACTACTACCACCTCTTTGACTGGGACAAGGATTCATTTTCTCCATGTGATCAGTGTATCCATCTTGTAGTGAGGTCGGTACACAGATGCATGGATGAACTGTGCAAAGATTGAAGATGATACTTCTTTTTGGTTTCTGATAGTTTTTTTTTGCTAGTTGGTTTCTGATTGCTTGAATGCTTGTGTTACCAACCATCCCAGTTTGCTGGGATGTTCCTGGTTTTCTTGGCTATTCCCAAGTCCTGCCCAGTTTATGGAATTCTGCTGCATTATCTAATTCTTTTCCACTGCAGTTGCACATGTCAACTCAATTGCTTTACCGGTTCCAATGTGTAGCTAAAATACAATAGCAATATTGTAATAATTGTAGTTGTGGTTGAATTATAAATAATTCATACATTTTGACACCTTGGAGCCTTGATGATCAAATAAAGTGAAAGAAGGAATCCAAGCTTGCACCATCTCAGTATTGTAAATCCAAAGATTTAAAAGTTTTAATTAAGAAGCATGTCAATGAGTGTGGTCTGGAAAAAAATAGGCAACAAATCTATAATTCCCACAATTGCAGCTGAGACAATCAAGTGGTTGTGTGAGATATTAGTTACAACCACAGCATACTTACATATAGAATCTGTCCAAACTTTGTGGTAAAAATGCAGGTGGAACTGCTTGGATCACAAGTTTCACAAGTACACAATAACCTCATCCTATCTACATGTTTGCCAATGTGGGAAATAACACTTCCCCAAACCATAACAATTTTAGCAGCTGTATCTTGACCTCAAATACAAGCTTGTGGTCTCTCTTTTCCAAGATCCTAGGCAACACTTTTTATCAGCTTTTACAGTCACTTGGATTCAACTTACCTTGGAATATCTCAAGTGAATGTAATAGTGTGGTTGTGGCAGTTTCTTCATGGTCTCACCTCACTTCTCAATGCAGCCATACAGCTTCCAAAAACATAATTCATTGTGAAAATACTAGAAAATGCTCGTGTAGCATTGGTTGGGCGAGCGAGGTTCTGGGGAAATGTTGACACTTTCAATTGCATTGGGGTAGTTTGATTTGAATTTGCATTGGTTTTCTTCCTGCAGGTTGCCAAATCTGAATTCACATCTCATTATTAGGAGTAGAATATGTAATGACATGTAAATGATGATTGGTAAAGGGTAAAGAATGGTACTCCTCATGATAAAGTAACAATTGGTAAAGGGTAAAGAATGGTACTCCTTCTGGAATGCGCGCGCGTTTAAACGACGACGGACGACGTATTCAGGATTTCCATAGACTATACATCTTAAAGTTGCTCGCTCGCTTCGCTCGCTCGCCAATTACAGCATTTGTAGTAGTATGCTTATGAGGTGTGGGAGGGAAACATTGCAGCATTTTATTAGATATATATAAAATAATCTAGCAAGACAATCTTATCTATTTTATTTCTGTTATTTAATTGCAGTAGAAATTGTTGCCAACACTGTAATATGACAAAAATTCAATTTTATAACTTTACAACAGTGTTTAATAACATTAAATTTTACACAATGACATACAAATGTGAAGTAGTGATCTCCTAACATGTTGGTATTTTGGCATACCTGCCTACTGGTTTTTATTCTGTTGACTTATTTTGTCAGTGGGTATCTTAATATTCAATTTTGTGTTATTTTGTGTGAATCTGTTGCATGTATACTGTTGTAATTTGTCCAAGGTATTATGCAACTATGAGGAACACCTTCAAGAGAAGTGAAATATTGTGGTTTGTACATATGCCATCTGCCAAATATCATGAACAGTCATTAGAGATTGATTAAAGAACTATAATCTGTGCATCACGAGGCTTGTTGTACAGCTACCTTGTAGTAGTATTGTAATTGATGTTGATTAGTTCAAGTTATCATCAGTTATAAAGTTGTATAGTATTGTAGTATATATTTTGTGCTTGACATTGTCACTTGCTGTGTGTCACTGTTAAAGTTCTGTGTAATGTCAGTTCAGTTAGTTCTCAGTGATAGTTCCTGCCCCTTTGTGTGTGTATGACTTTTCTACAAGATCCTTTTTAAGAAAATCTGAGAGGTCATTGTGCAGGAATTGGGCCAAGTACAAGTAGTGCCCCTCAACTATCCGTAGCCCAATTCCCCTACAATTGGTGTATACAATGTCACCAGTCCCTTGCTTTATGTCAAGGTTGGTAATTTATCTGGCTAATAAGCTGAACAATGAATGAGTACACAGATGCATAGATGAATTGATCTAAAAATGGCACCTTGTATGTGTGTGTGTATGTATGTATGCATGTATGTATGTATGTATGTATGTGCATGTGTATGTATATATGTATGTATGTATGTGTGTATGTATGTATGTGCATATGTATGTATGTATGTGTGTGTGTATGTATGTGTGTGTATGTATGTATGTATGTACATGTGTATGTGTGTGTATGTGATGGAGCGTGCTCGGAATGACAGTTAACTCGGCAGGAAGGCCAGAAAAATCGCACTGTAACCTCCCTTGAATCCCAGAGACAGTCATCCACTAATAAGCAAAGTATTACTTAATGCACTATAATTTCAGCAGCAAGAAAAAGTACAAACGAGATAGCAAGGCAATAGGTGGCTCTACCCTGACTCTTTTATAGAGAGGCCAGGGCAGGGGCTCTAAAATGACAAAGAGTCTTTGTGAGTGGAGAGAGTATGAGTGTGTGTGAGGCAGTAATAATTAGTATGAATCAGTGTTAATAAGGTACAAGTAGGAGTAAGGCAAGAGGTGAAACCAGAAAGGTGAGGTATGAATAAGACAGGTTAATTAAGCAAAAGGGGAAAAAAGTGCAGTTCCAAACGGTCACTCTTCCTGTCCAGAATGCGCCTGGACAGTGTGTATGTATGTATGTATGTATGTATGTGTGTGTGTATATGTATGTATGTATGTGTGTATGTATGTATGTATGCATGTATGTATGTATGTTTGTTTGTATGTATATATGTATGTATGTATGTGTGTATGTATGTATGTATGTGTGTATGTATGTATGTATGTATGTAAGTATCCTAATCTACCTTGGAATTATTCTTCATATTCAGCCTTTGAGGTTATGAATGACTCGCAACAACAGAGAAAGAAATTTAATGAGGTATGGAAAGATTATTTGCTCTATAAACACTAAGAACTAATCTTGGCATTCAAGCTCGAGTATGTGTTTGCAATCACTATATAGTTGCCAGAAGTTTCAAAATACAGTATGAAACATGCATTTTGACATGTGTGAAATACATGGATGAATATATCTGCATATTTTGTGCAATGGTTTTTGTGTTGAGATCGTACGAGGTGACTTTTCACTGAGATTTGGCTTCTATACCAACCATAGATTTTAGTTCTAAAAAATTTAGGCTTGATTTGGTGTTCTCTCTGAAGTATGTAAACTCATGCAATCATTATTATTTGCTAAGTGTTTTTGCCTAACAAAGTTAACCTTACATACAGTTATCATATAATAAATAATATTGGAGTCAAAAAATGAAAATATACAAAATTTCATTCCACAATACGGCATACAAGTAAAACATTTTCGTGAGATGAGTTAGAAAGAGTGCATCTATCTACTAATGAAGCTGTTCTTGAAATAATGGATTGTACTGGTAAAAAAGTAATGGTGTTTGATTCATAGCAATCAGGTTCCCACAGAGTAACTGGCTCAGTCATGGATATTTTCATGCTTAAGTTTCTAAAATTGCTGCCAATAGTGTTATAGTACTCAACTAGTTCTCTGTCAATCTGGTTTCTGCAGTAGTCTGTGAAATAGACTATTATTAGCATTGGCTTATTTTTTCAAGTATTGCGGTCCTTGTTACTGTGCAAAATTGTGGTACATGACTTTTTTCAATGTTTTGCTATTAATGCAAATACTTGGCTTCATGAACTACTAGTGATTGTACTTGAAATGTAATACGTTTCCTAAATGTCAAGTACCTGGTATTTAGTACGATCCTCTATTTGAAATTCTATCTTAAATATCACATTTCATTTACACATGAAATTAAAAACTCCTTTGGCACTATCACTCCATTTCAACCACAAATACTGCAACAAGAAATTCAAGTTTTTGTCCAGTGCTACTGTTGCAGTACCAGAAGAAAATGAATGTCAAGTTAATAATTTCATAATAATACTAAAGTGCTAGTGCACTTATCTCTCCACAGCTGACCACATTGTAACCCCCTCAGTGTGCGCATGCGGAGATTGTTGTAGTAGTAGTAGTAGTAGTAGTAGTAGTAGTAGTAGTAGCAGTCGTCCTGTTTTTGTCTTTAATTTATGTCCACGTTCTGAATTTGGAGATTACAGATTGATTTTAGGTATTAACTTATCAGAACGATGCTTTACTGTGCTAGCTATCTTTTTTTTAAATTTTTATTTTTCGGGCTGATTTTTGAGAAAACGCGAAGTTGTCAGCTACTAGGTACTTTAGCTTCTGTGGATAACGACACCTATCGTCTTGTCGTAATCTATCGTGAGTAAATACTTTCCTGGCGCCTGCGGTAGTTTTTCTTTATGCTGTATAGTAGTATAAAGCAGCTGGTCATATTAAAGGTTCATGTGGTGCCCTTTTCAATAGCCACATCTGAGTGCTATAGCTTAATGGTGGACACATAAGGTACAAAGTTTATTAGAGGCACAGCTTCAACAAGTGCTACAAGTTAGTCATGGACACATACAGTAACAAGATCGTTATCAGCTGCAATAAGTGCTATAACTTAGTGGTGGACACCTAACAAAATACTGTGGCTAAGAACACTCAGCAAACACTGATATACTCTAGTCACTCCTAATTGGACAATTAACATGCTATAATAGTGGTGCTATGAAGACCAGGATTTTAGAGAACATTGCACTTCTTAAAAAGCAGTCTTATAAACTTGACCACCCACAAACAAACAGCTCAAAAATTCATCATGATATCCCAAACATTTTAGTTTTATGAGTTTTATATTCATAAACAATAGTAGCAGATGTAAAAACTTTTTGTGATAAAATTCTTATATTTTCAATGCAGGTATACTATTTGCACAAATAGTGCAACATTATGCTATAATCTGTACTCAGTATCTGAGACATTACAGGACCAATTAGTTGATCAATATGGCCGTTAAAAAATAGTATACATACTATATCAGTATTCCATAAATTCCACTTAAAAAATAATGCTGATGGACAAGATCAGAACAGTGTATCCCAAACATTTGAAGAATAGTTTCACTGTGGTAAGTCCAAGCTACATCTCATGTTTCAGCCTCAGAATGATATATACTAAGTCTCACTAAACATGGTATTCATCCACTGAGCTCTAAGAACAATGACCTGTAACTCCGATGTCCCAGAAGTATAATCTGACTAATGAATTCCACAGTGGACTCTATTAGCTTCTCACACTGAGCGGATAATCAAGATATCAAGAGACAGCTTGGACTTCTCAAGTGCATGTCACTTAGCAACCATTTATATATATATATTATGGAAAATAATTTTTTTTAAATTTGTTGTTGTTTTTTGTCATTATGTGTACTCCACTGAAAGATTCTGTAAACAGGATGAAGGTCAGTGTGAATACATACAAGTTTAATTAGGTTCATGGTTGTTGGTTGTGGAGTCCAGCTTGTTGGGCTTCCCAAAGCCAAGATTTATCAGATGCATTAATTAGAGCTATCAGCAAATTAGTAATAGCATGGCCTAACAGATGGTTATGCCTTGGAACAAGGGTCCACTTTGTATGTTAAAGGCCACTGAAGCTGGTAAATACTCATTTTTGCTTGATTCTGCTTTACAAGATAGTGCTATTAGTCATAACCCAAGTATAAATGTCCTGTGTGATCTTAAATGAAAATGTTTAAAGGATAAAGTGCTATCTTATGAATATTAATGAACTGATCTTTTCTATCATTATGACACTTAAAAGTCCTGAAATCACAAACAATACAGGAAGCTACCTCTTTATTCTTGAGCTAAACTGAGGCTGCATCAATCTTATCCCACAATCCTTGATCAATTCACTTTTTTATTTTTACATTATTAATTACCTTACATCATCTAGGTAAATTAATACTGTAGTAGTCATTTCCAGGAGACTATTCAATTTATCAACAATCAAGTGAACAAAGTGGTTCCCTTCACAGCTACCACATTTGCAAATCTGATGTGTACTTTCAAACACACTTTTTCTTGGAAAGTCCTTTTAGAAACCACCTTCAGCTGCTTGAAGATTTTGTGGAAACTGCCTACTAACCATGGTGAATGAATAGCAAGAAAAAGATGCATCACATGCCCACTGGCATGTGTTTAGGAAGAGGAAGATACACAAGTTCAAGAGTATAAGCCATTGGTTGACTAATTCCATTCAGTAGCCTGTGAACATAGGGGCAAGAAACAATAGAAAACAAGTGTGATGTAGCATTGAGTGATTCAAGAAGTATTGGCCTTGTCAAGCTTGGTGAAGTTAGCCTGGGGAATTAGCATCAATGGAAAATGTTCCATGTGTTTGCACACTCACTCTGGAAACATCTTCCAAAGTAAAACGTCCGGGCAAGCGTGCAAGATAGGAGTGCAATTTGGCTTTTGTTTGGGGGACGATGGTAACACTAGGTAGTGGGCATAGCCATCTTGCGCAGAGGCTATGGGTGTGTTGGGAGTGCCAGTAATGAGCAAGCTTACCTTTATCCACACTGAGCGTGACATAGGAGACTGGTGGAAGGATAAGGTTATGGAGTCCATGCTGGAGGCAGGTGTAGGGAAGAGAACAGGTTGGCTGAGCAGGCTGGTTCTTCATGAGGGAGTCCCTGCAGTCACTGTGATTGTGGATGGGGGTGGAGTAAAAGAAGCCACAAGCATTCCTACGATGATGCAAATTCAGTTGTTGACATTATTGTAGGAAAGGCTACTGGCAAGTTACTTCATGTGGGTGTAACACAATACATTTTACTCAGCTTTAACTCAAGATATTCCCAAAGACAAACACCGCTGCTTTAAGAATTGGGATACATCATCATCTGAAATGGAGACAGATTCAATTAATTTGGATTTTTTATTTGAAAAAACAAACAAAAAAAAAACAGCTTATGTTCTGAATTATAATAAAATGCATAAAATTTACCACATGCAGTTAGAACAAGTTGTGCAATATTCTCCTAACAAATACCGGCTCTCCAACATTTGCATGAATTGTGTGTACATCATTAAAATGCTGGCTAATATTATTTAATAAGGATTATTACCACGAAATTCAAGCACAACTCTATTGTACCCATAGGCAGTGGTGTGATTTAGTTGCTAGAATGCCCACATTCATAGAGCTTACAAAGATTTGTCATGGGAGGAGAAAAACCTAGAAAAACTCCAGGATTTTTACTTTACTGCTCTGCCAGAATTGGCATGTCCAAGACATTATTCCAGGAAAATTCCAGAGCCACTGAACTAAACATTATACAACATTCATTTACAATTCACAATTATCATATATTTCAGCTATTGTAATTTTAAGAAACATTTCCAATGCATTTTGTTTCTGGGAATAGTTTTACTCAGATGTTGCCAACACCATGTGGTAGGAGTCAAAACCACCAGTTGTAACTACTATAAGTATAGTATACCACATAATGATATTCATGAAGTACTCAGTATAAAGCTTTATTACCATACCAGCTTGGAGTCATGTGTGGGTCACATCATACTGAAGTCATACAATTCCCAACTGAGCTGGTTTATCAAACCACTGCATCTCTGGAGTGACCTTTCAGCAGTTTAACTTTTAAAAAAAGTATTATTGCTTAAAAAAATAGTTCCCCCCTAATCCTTATGAAGTTAAAACCAGTTAGTCTTTCTTTCTATAATGTTCAAACACCAAAGAAAATGGAGAAAATGCATTTTCTTCTGGAGACCTTAGAGAGTGAGCACAACATTACTACAACCAGGACTTTTATGGGAGTTGTATTGAACTAATTTATACACTACTTAATAGCCACACCTCTATTGTAATGTAAATTGCAACAATTTTATAATTGGTAGTGATAATTGGAAATGAACTTGCTTTCTCCACTTTGCATGAATACCTCTGTATAAATGTTTTACATAATGTTCTTTTAGCATGAATATAAATTGAAAGTTTACCACTACATGGAGTAGAGTAGCCAAGGATTCCGACAAGACAGGCTGTGAGACGCTCTGAAAGCTAAAAAGAACTCTACGCGAACTTCGTTAGTCGCCGTTTAAAAGCGGCTGTACGATTTAATTGGTAGGGTCTCATTTACTGACCGGACCTGACCCGATTACTGACCGACTTACCTTGCGTAGTTAGAGCGTTACGCTGATGTTTGCGATACGGTTTTATAGGTATTATGTGATTTCCATGGCAGCAATGATTAATCAACACTTCATACACTTGGGGGCTATCCTAAATTTTCTATGTGGTAAATTATTATGCTGGTTGTTGAGGAGAGTTAGTGTGGTATATTTCACTTCTTCCCCCTTTGCCATGCTTAATCATCACATAGTTCTCATGATAGTGTGTGCAATAAATAATTAATCTTGAGTGTAACTGGAATTGCCTTTGACAGATGCTTTTATTTGTTAGAATCCATACTGAGAGTGGTTGGTAGTATTGTCAAGTTTGTCATCACAATGCAATGAACATCAAGCAACCTGCTTCTGAGTAAAAAAATAAAAGGATGCACTGTTCTAGGGTAATACAACTCCAAGAAAATAATTAGCAATAGCTATATTTTAATATAATCTTTGAGAATGAATAAATTGGTTAACTCAGAATCACTATTTGATAGTTGACATTCTATAGTCTGGCCTATCTTTCAGTGTCTAAGATCTGTATGGTGGCCATATAGTAACTCTAGGTTTAACCCAATCAATCATTTGCACAGATCCTCTAATATTATAAACTATTGGAGTTAGCTTATTGCAGTAACTAAACAAAATTCACTTATTGAAAAGTTACAAACAGTAACCATACCCCACAGTAGTGTCATTTTAGTTAACTAAAACTTAAACCAAAGACCTGTAGAAGACAGCCAATCCCATTGAAACAAAAACTACTGGTAGAATGGATGAATAAACTAAAACTAAGCAACTTTAATTTTAACTTAATCTCCTTGAGTCATGCAATTATTAATTAGAGATATAAATTGCCATTTAATCAAACATCTATATCTGCATAGTAATTTGTTTATGCTTACACAATGAAGCTTTCAAGTGCTCCTTTATATTTCTGTAAAGGTCATTTGTATCATATCATCTGTGATCATTCTGAACATTTGTGCACTGCAGTGAAGTAAGAAGATGAAAATGTTGGGGTGGGGGGGGGGGCAATGTTAAGATCGTATTGTTAGGTGATTTGTTTCCCCCCACCCACCTGAAACTTAGTCTGGCACAGCCAGACGCGGAGAAAGGGTCTGGGGACAATCATGTACCTTGGCTGTTCAGGAATATGGTAGTGGTTGTCTAATTTACCGTTATGGCGCCCACGGTTTGCTGGATGAGCTGACATGAGTACAACCACAACTGCTGAAGTGTAAACAATTTATACTACTGATTATGAGGAGCTGTTGTTTGTTTGTTGTTGTTTTTTGTTCATGTAGTGTCTAGCATTACAGTAAAATCATTAATATTATTGTAGAATTTAAGGCCAAATATTTCAAAGTATTGTAGCAATAAAAAAGTCAATCATTAATAATAGAGTTTACGGCTTGAGAGGAAGAAGCAGTACTATTGTAAGGTACAGTCTTTGGAAGAGAACTATCCACTGCATTGATTACTACATCATAATGATTTCTGTTCACATGACATATTTCTACATGATCCAAATCATTAGAGTGGTATGAAAATCAGTTGAAAAAATTAAATATACTTCGCCCAATAATATTTGCGATTACTTCTCTCCATAGCAACAGACACAGGAATGAAAAAATAGAGAGCCGGTGCAAATACTTCTGCATGTGTCCCCCAAACATAATTATTTCTTGTCAATGTGACCTTCATAGATAATGGATGACATATGCTCGAAAAAGGCTACAGTTGAGGCCTATAAACTCCACCAGCAGTTTACGTATATCAAGATGAAATATAAGAGAAGCTTCGAAACAAACAATTTCCATCCCCAAGTATAGAACGCCTTGTACATGAATGCTGTTGTAAAAAATAATCTAAATTAATGCATCCATTACCTCCAAGAAAATAACTACTTTGGGCAGATTCCTAAGTCATATCACAATTATACATTATAATATTATTTGAAGATTGTTCTGATAGAATGTTACCAGTATAGTTTCAGTAGCAGTAGGTGGAATGTAATGAGATGATTTCAGAATTTTGGCTGTAGCAGTCTTCAAAAGTGTTTTCTGTACACAATATGGTGTCAGAATAGCTAATATGGCTTATCATTGAGAAGCCATATTATCTATTCTGCACATCATCAGGTGGTATCTGCTATGTACAATACTTGAGTCCGAGTACATTAATAAGAGAACTACTCTACGAGCACTTTAAATATTTTCAAAATATTTTTATTAATCATTTCTAATACGATTTCAATAGATTTTACTCGCTACATGCATGCTACATGGAGCATTCAATAATCAAATGATCTGCTGGCCACATTGTGTGAAGACATGGTTAATTAACATGTTAGAATTCCTTTAGAACTATTCATTGTTAAAGGCAATTAGAGAATGCACGTAATATCATTGTCAATTCTCAGTTGCTTCATTTGCTCTTGTTTATTTTGAATTAAAAAAGATCAGGTTTTGCATTTAAATATACTGCATTTCAAACTTGTCTCACAATTATATTCATTCGGTGCAGCAATTATGTACATAAAGGGTGTGTGGTTAACCACATGGCTCAGCTACCTCACTATACATAGTTGGATTGTGCAGAAAACAACAACAAAATAACAAGCATCACAGGCATAACTAGCATGAGGACTGTATAGCCACAGGAACCAATGCACTCAATAACTTGTAAACACTCACGGAAATATTGGGGCTGTTACAAAGAGTAATTTAGTGGAAATAAAATTTGTAGATGTTTTACTATATTTTTTAACTATCTAGTGTACTGTTGACGTGTTAGAGATTTAACTGAATTTAATTTTGGAATTCAAGTTATGCTAGTTTAGATACATCACCTTCATTTTAAGCAGCCTGTACAAAGTTTGGCTCAAAAGAAACCTTAGTGCAGCTGTCTTCCTTTTTTTTTCCCTTCCAATTTGAAAGCACACTGCTTGAAGAGTGATGTTTTACTAAATTTGTAGATTATAAGTTTGCAACACTGTTTGTAGTAAGTAAACTATCAGTATAATTCTGGTTTACCATGCTAGTGTTCCAGGTTAACATTGTCAGTACACCATCAGTATAGTAAACTGACAATGATCAAGCAGTGGGTGACTCCAAGCTGAATGCATAAGTACATTTTGGCCTCAGCAGCAACATCTTAATATAATATACTTTGCACATTAAAACTGACAATCTTAATAACTGCTTAAATTCACAGCAAGAGGTGAGACTAGAGAGTGTTTAACATCACCTAAGCTAACATGTTTAAGTTATAACAGCTTTCAATATTTCCTCTCAACAGCATTGTTTGTACAGGGTATGGTTTCAGAACCACGGTTGAGAGTGTCACATTAAAAATTTTTTTTATTTCAGGAGAAGTTTTCATTTCCATAAAATTGGTGAAAGTTTTGTAGCAAATGTAACCCTGAAGATCATAATAATTTCAGAGGTGCAAAACAAGTTGTTGTTTGTTGTTGTTGTTTGTTGTTGTTGGTTGTTTTTTTTTGGGGGGGGGGGAACAAATCACCTAACAATGGCAATTTATTTCTCCAATTAATAATTGCGTGATTCAAGGAAATTAAGTTAAAATAAAAATTGCTTAGTTTTAGTTTATTCATTCTACCAGTAAGTATTGTTTCAATGGGATTGGCCGTCTTCTACAGGTCTTTGGTTTAAGTTTTAGTTAACTAAAACGACGCTACTGTGGGGTATGCTTATTGTTAAAATTTTTTTAACAAAGTGGATTATTATTTAGTTACTCAATAAGCTAACTCCAATAGTTTAGGATCTGTGCAAATGATTGATTGGGTTTAACCTAGAGAGTTACTATGGCCACCGTACAGATATGGAAGTCAACTATCAAATAGTGATTCTGAGTTAATTCAGAACTCAGAAGCATTAGGTTGCTTGATGTGCATTGTATTGTGATGACAAACTTGACAAGACTACCAACCACTCTCAGATGGACTCTAAACTTATAAAAGCATAAATAATTTACCTCAGTCATAGACAATTTAGGATAGCCGCCAAGTTTGGTCCTTGTAGAGGGGTTTCTTCCTCCTTACCTGCTTCTTGTGACAGCATCATTATGGAGTGTGATTAATCATTGCTGCCATAGGACTCACATTTACCTTTAAACATCAGTGTAACGCTACGCAAGATAAGGCGGTCAGTACGCTACGCAAGATAAGGCGGTCAGTAATCGGGTCCGGTCCGGTCCGGTCAGTAAATGAGACCCTACCAAGATAAGGCGGTCAGTAATCGGGTCCGGTCCGGTCCGGTCAGTAAATGAGACCCTACCGATTTAATTGCGTATGTGGAGTACGCCGTTAAGTATACGGAAACATTAATTATACCGGAAGTGGAAATTCAATTTATGTTTTCTCGATTTCTAGTTCAATTGCTTTGCTGAATAATACAGCCCAGCAACTGCCAGTTTCTCTGCGCGTCGAAGGTTTTACCCTCCAGTATTTTAGCACTAAGTTGAGATAAATTGTAGCTTTTTATTAGCATAAAAAACTCATTTTTTTTGGTTAGAGTGAAGTGCCCCCTTTTGCCAGAGCCTGTCACATATAGCTACATATAATATATATATATATATATATATACAATTTTTTTTTTATATACCTAGGAGAAATAACACCAACTAATAATCTGTTATGGCGGCAAATTTGCAGTATCGCCCCTTTGGGAGGCCCTGAGGGAGTACACAACAACAACCACTGGGCCTTCAATTCTCCCTCAATGCTTTAATTACGCCCTTGCGCAGTTAACCAAAACCTAGCACATTTGCGCAGTTAACCAAAACCTGCAAGCACATAAAACAGACTGAGGGAACGCGCGAACTCTCTGCGGCGAAAATTACTTGGATAGCTGTTGGATTCTTGCGGTGCTGAGCTTTGTACGAGCGGTGTTACTGGTGAGCGGAGAGGGCCTAAATTTTCGCAGCGCTGCCAAGTGAGTTGAGCTATTAGGTCGTAGTTATTATTTATAAGTTGTAAGGTGTGAATTAGAGGGTATTGGGTATTATGGGGGAAGATAGAGAGATCAGTGGAGGGTTAAATATGTATGTCTCACAACAGCAGAGTAAGTAAGGCCATGCAAAGTTATTAAATAGTCTCTCAGGCTAGGGAAGAGGCTTTGTTATATATTATTTTTGGGCATGGTCGCAGATGCACTCATTCAGAATGCTTGATGTTACTGAGTATTGTAACTACTCCCACTCTCTGGCTACACTAGTTTATTTGAAGAGCTGCAGTAAAATCAGAATTGACACTAACATAGGTATCACTAACAACTCCTCCCACTTTCAGGGCTGCCAAGCTCCACTGTGGACAAGTTTGAGCACCTATTGCCATGAGTAATAGACTATTATTAAACCACAAGATTGTTAATTAATAAAATTCAAAATGCAATTTTTTTTCTGTTGAAAAATTGGAGTGGGTTGGAGGGGGAGGGGGCTTGAGAATTTGTAAGGCCTAATAGGAGTTGACATACTTGCTACGAGTAATTAGGAAATTATCCCATCTATTGTTGGCCATGATTAGGGTTTTTTCACCAATTAGCATAATAATGTCGGCATAAATGTAAGTGTAATGAGTGCCCTTAGCATAGAAATATAATGCTAGCATAATAATGCAGGTATAGGTACTTAATTTAATCAACAGTTCCTTCTTTAATCAACAGTTCCTTCACAGAGGATTAGGTACCTGTTCTTCCTTCATTTTCTACTGTATACGCCAAATACATATTCTTTTGGTCCAAGAAATGATTTTGTTGTAACCGCTAGCTGTCTTGAATGCTAACAATATCAAAATAATTCCATTCCTTCATAATTATAGACAAAATTTAAAATTTTAACTTTCATTTGTAAGTTAACATTAATGTCTGAAGAAGTCTGAAATTGAAGCATCTGAGATTCGAGACTTGTTATTATACAACTTTTTAAAGTGATACTTTAAATTAATTTATTATCTTGAGTGCTTCATAGGTGAAATGAATATCCCTATACTGTCACATAACTATATTAATGGTTTTAGCTTTGTCAAATAAAAAAAAATAGCACGCCTAGATACCACCCAAAAAATAATAAACTCAATAATTTTTCTTATACAAGGATGACAAGGACCAGCTACTTCTATGTTCATATTTCTTAACTCTCAATGGATTTGTGCCACCATATCAACACTGATATTACAGCAATAAAACAAAACAAAGAATAACAACAACAACAATAACACTTAATAGGATTATATAAGAACATGGAAGACTTCATATTTTGTATCAGATATTATGACTATTTAGTATATGTATGATAGGAAAGCAAGATCTTGTTAATGCATAACTTACCAGTAAGTTTTGATATGAGATAAAAAAATCTTGAGCAAACTTTGTTGAAATCCCGTTATGTTACATAACAAATGTTTGTCTAATTAACTCTCAACGTGCATGCACAAGAGGCTTACAGTATCATCCTGCCTGCTGGTATCTGTTTTGTCAGTTTGTCTGTCTGTCTGTCTGTCTGTCTGTCACACTTTCTGATAACTGACAATTAATTGTGGATTTTGATATGAACTTACTCGTAATGACTGTTTCAGTCTTTTTCGTGTCACTTTGTAATTTCAGCATGGTCTGAGGCAATCAGCTTTGCATACCAGATATTGTGAGAAGTGGCACCGATTGTCATGTTGAATAAATGCAAGCAAATGATTTTTTGTAGATCGTAATAGTTTTGTAGGCAGGTATACAGTTTTCATTATACTCCACATGTATTACATTTTTGTCTAAAAATTAATTTTGTAGCTACATACTGGCTAGCTAGCTTGCTAGCTAGTATGAATTAGCGCTGAGGGTTCGCACTTTTTGTGCTTCATGCTACTTATCTCTACTTTAATCACTTCACTCAACTCTATGTATCTTACATTCTTGATTAAAAACTGCTTATTAAATGTACGAGCTAGACATTAGTATGCTTTATTTCTATATAGAGCAATATCAAGAGACATTCGCTCATTCAAACAAGGTCAAAAGATTCCCTGATTTACAGTGACATCCTACAATATAAAACGGTAAGTGCAGACTAATTATTTTCGAGCAAGACAAAGAAGATTGTAACTATTTAACTAAGCTTCCAAGTACTCTAAATATTTGAAGAATAGCTTCATATCATCTTAAGGGTACTGGCACATAGCAACGCCTGGGCTCCTTTAGTAGCGCACTTCAGCGCTCTGTAACAAATTAGTGCCCGTGAAATGCAGCTGTGCCTCACTCACAACAACGCACATACTGGTAGGGTGGGGTAGAGTCAATTTACAATAAAAAATCCTCGCGTTCTAAAGTAATGGATCCAGAATCTTATCTTGCATACTGCTCAGGAATGGACAAACGGTTATGGCTCAAATTTTGCCAAGGTTTAGGGCCACAAGGGTCAACCCTATAACGTTGAGACATTTTTAATATACGGAATTTCACAGAAATAATCGACAATAGTTCACATGGTAATGTGAGCAAATAGAAAAGTAAAATAAAATTCAACAAAAACTCAACGTTACGGCATACACACATGGGTAAGAAAATGGTAGCCATGCAGTACTGCTGTGAAGTTCAAAATGGTGACAGGGTAATTCTTGAGATGCGATTGGCTTCCAGCCTTCATTCTTGGTAGGTGCTTTCTCCTAGCAGAACTTGCTGGCTTGCATAAATAAAATAACTCGGGGGGGAAAAGCACAAGTAAGAACATGCCCTAGTAACCGTGGCCTATTTGGCGGGTATTTCACGCTCAAAGAGTGTGCCAGTACCCTTAAATCTCTCAATATTTTCATTGTCATCAGTTCATGCTAATTGTTACACATCTCAGCTAAGAAATATAATCCATGACTCACCATTCCAGTGGCATAATTCAGCTAATAAATCGGAGATGTAGAAATCATGTTTGAATCTGAACAGCCATTGAAGCCACATCCTCTTTTGTTAAGTAAAAATTTGTATGATTTTTTTTACAAAATATAACAATTGTAGAACAAAAAATGCAATACAATTTTCATTTTGTAGTCACAATTGGCTACATTAACATTAGACTTTACTCATTCACACTGGATATATAAGCTATGAAAAGGCAGATAAGTTGCCGAGGATGCTCAGATAAGGTAACCACATAATACATGTTTTCCTTTTTGATGACAATAGTCATTACAAGGTACACTAAACCTGTGAGACCGTAGCTCTAGCCATTGCTGTTCTTCCAACGCTGATGTATTCCATAGTAGACTTCGGTGCTTGGACTAGGTATACAGCTTTCAATTAAATCCCTCTAACAGTTGCTGTCATCTTATTCTATTTAGCTAAGATTTTTTTTTTTTTAAATAAAAAAGTGTGAGCCAATAGTCATGATTTCTGAGCAAATGCTTGGACTTTTAAGATCATTGGATTTACCATTCATTTGATATTTATGAGACAATACATTATTCTAGAATCAATAATATTGAGGTAAATTATTAAGAAATAATACTAAGATAAAGTGATGAATTTTTTAGATTTTTTATTGACCATTACACAAACTTCACTAAAAAAAAGCTCAGTTGAGTTTCTATTATTCTGATATGGTTATAGTGTACTCTTGTTCTTTACCCAGTTTTGTTCCAAGAGCATAAGAGAATTGGGGTATAAAAGGTCACTCTTGGGAATACATATAAGTATAATTTTGACATTCATGTGGTTGTGGTTTCAAGGTTGGTGAGTTTTAAAAGCTAAGATTTATCAGATGCAACAAGAAAGCCATACTCTAAGAGAGCCAGCTGTGATAGGGTTTTACAGCTAACACATCTGACACAGGACATGACAATAATAAAAATGTGTGAAAACAAACTGAGAAAAAAATATTATTTCATAGCTTGATTATAAAGTCTTCAAATTGGAAATTAGAATATTCACATACTGTGTAATGTGAGGATATTACTTACCAGATAAGGGAAATAACATTACAGTTCTAATTTAATCTTTTATATTTACATTTAAGGATTATGGCTGCTCCAGAGAAGACAGCCATAAGATCCAGTACTAGGCCTCTTGTAGATGTCATAGCAGAGGATGACATTGAGAGAATTGCTGATGACTTGAAAGATAACAACCTTATCTCTAGTGATGTCTACGAAGGATTATTTCTTCCTACCAAAACAAAGAAACAGAAAGCCAGAGACATAGTCAGCAATGTGACTGTGAAAGTGAATGCAAACACTGAGAACTTCGTGAAATTCATCAAAGTCTTGAGAGATAATGAACTGCCAGAATTAGCCAAATTACTGGAAGACAAATTTGGTGAGTGTATTGGAGATACTAGGCATAATAATACATGATGCTTAAACTATTGAGTAGCTGTTGAAATGTTATATAATACAAAGTGTGCCGCCATCTAAACAATACATGCATTCTATATAATGTAGTCTACCATGTAAGCAGGCACACATGGCCATTAATTCATTTACATACCAAAATCGCCAAGTGGGCGCTTACCCTATTAACTAATTGGCAGTGTTGCGTTATTGATTACTCAACTCATGACACATGATACAAAATTGTCACATGACACTTATGCATGCTTAGGCGACACTAATTAATATATGAGACAGTAGAGCCTTTCTTCAATTCTGGGCTCTCCAGACCGGTACTTTAAGCAGTAAAGATAACTTAGTCCATATTGAGGGACTCATAATAGATGATGACTACCTATTCGGGCATGCAATTGTTTACCTGGGTAGTTACCTGGTAAGTAGGTACTCACATTTAACACACAAGTGAACAAAATTGGCTCTTACGAGGTAGTGGGGCCCTACACGGTTGACTAGATTCCTGCCCGTAGCATTCTATTAATCTTGATTTGTGTTTTTGCTTTCTTTAATCTTTTCTATTTGTCCTCCAGTTGAATATGGTGGTGACAGAAGCAGTCTAGGACAAACCACTAAATCATATGGTAAGACTAGTAAAACCATTACAAAAGGCCAGGTGTAATAGAGTATACATACCAGTTAAAATGTTTGTTTTTTCTCCTCTATGATTAACTTATCATTAGAATGAGCTTGACAATATCTACAAATTTGTGTTTTGATTAAGCTACCTGCTGATGATGAAATTTATTATATATTATTTTGTGTGGTGGAGGTTGTGTTTAAAATATTGAAATTGAAAGTAGATCCCGCCTTAAATATATATGTGATTAATTACTTGGAAATCAGCCTAAACGTCGCGAACAACTTTTTTCAGCATCCTAGGATAAAACTAGTCTGGCTCAGCAAACCCTTCACCTAACCACTGTACGGAAAGAAGTGCCTGGAGGAAATAATGCACATTGGCTGTTCTAGAGGAATTTGGTAGTAGTAGTTATTTAATTACTTTTATGGTACCCACAGTTTGCAAGACACTGTACTATTGCACTAGAACACAGACATAGTAGACGCAGGTTCACCAATCAACAATATTGTATAGCATTTGTACGCGGGCTCTGTTATGCACACTCGTTGTAGACTGCTCAGTCATTTAGGTAAAACAGTGTTGACTAACTGTATCCCAAAATCTTGGCTCAGGAACAGCCAAGGTACATGATGATTGTCCCCAGACTCTTCCTCGGTGTAGCAATTATGGGTAAAGGTTAGGTAAAGGGTCTGGCTAGGACAGACCAGGGTAAAGCATTGTGGGTTGATTTTTTGTCAAAATTTTTTTTATGGTAGAAATGGATTAATAACTGTTAGCTCTAGCTGGCAGTTGTAAGCTCCAGCTAGCTTTAGAACTCATGCTATGAGGCTGAGAACACTTGGCAGTTAGACTTCAGTTATTCACTTCCTGCAGTGAAAAAATAACAGCATCAAACTGGTTAATTATTTGCTTGTCAACAGAACTGGTTGCTTCAGTTTATTTACTGGATGTATTCCTTTAGTGCATTGTGGTTGTGTCAACTCAACTTGGACATGCTCAGTGAATCAGAAATATAACCATTACAAACTATTCATACTTTAGTCTTCCAATCTGTTTGCTATTCTGGTTTTCTTTTTTGTTTTTTTCCCCTGCTTCAGTGGTCTATTCTCCGATACTGATTCAGAGACTGGATATCAATTATTTTGGATTTTTCATTAACTAGTTTGGTGAGCATTCGTATTAAAAATAAGGAGAGAGAAAAAACAACAAGAATTCTGTAGCTAAAATGTTGGAGTACCAGAATATTTTTACCTGGTTCTATTTTTTTATGAATAACTATTAGTCTAATTAACAGCCAATAATAATGTATACTAATTGATAGGGATTGATATGTTAGTAAAACTTCAAATTTAAGAACAGCAAGTGCTATCCAGAAAGACCTTAAATTGTCCATCCTATCCTGTGATCCCATGGGACTATGGGATTCCATGAAATATTCACCTACCTCCCTTTTGCTGATACATGAATATCGGGTGTGCCCTCTAGCTTGACTCTACGTGTTCATCAAGACAATACTTTTATGGGATCATGGAATGGAACAAACAGTGAGAGCATAAGGTAGGGGCAGGTGGAAATCCCATGGAATGTCCCATGGTTCATGGGAAATCCCATGGAATATCCCATGATCCCATGGGAAATCCCATGGTATCCCATGCGATGGACAGTAGGACACACATTCATTCATAAGAGGGACAGGTGGACATTCCATAGGACTGTGGGATGGGTTGGATAATTTACAGCATTTCTGGACAAATTTTATAGAGCAGCATTGGATTTAGAAATTTAATCTAATTTAAGTGTAACAGTAAATGTTACTATTTTTGTCTGGCATATGCATATAATTAATTTTTGTAAACAATCAAATACTAATTCTTTCAATGGTTCAGTCGGCTGAAATATTTATTATAATAGGAAATATTTCTCTTTTTATTGGCTGTTAAAAAGAGAAAAATTTCCTATTAATCAAATACTATTATAACACAGTTAAATGAGGTTAACGAGAGGGCTCCTGCTTGTCTCTCTCATTGGTGGAGGAAGGGGCTGACCACAAGGCAGAGGGTGGTTGCTTACAAGTAGTATACATGTAGGTAGGAGTGGGTCAAGAGTAAACACTCTGCGTGGGCGTACAGGCCACATGTGTATCTGCCATATGGTAATGGCATAGTGAGAAGATCCACGTTCATTCCCATACCCCCCAACTTTTCCACCTTTTAAGGGTGTGATAACCACCTGGCTATGGGGCTTTCCCGTAAGCAGAGGAAATTCCCCTAAGGGTGTCTTATCAATCAGTGTTATGACAACCACAGTTAATACATTATAATTACATTAAGGCACAATACCTATATAGTTTAATTGTGACAATTTAACGCTGTTGTTGGAAATATAATCCAGTCAATTTAGGACCAAAACTGCCTGAACCCACCACAAATTGCAACACAAGGTTTCTTTTCATTTTTGTAACTAGTAAAGTCTAGAAAAATCTACGCAGGCTAAATCCATTTTTTTGCATGTATATTTTTCGTATTTATAATAATTGACAAAGTGTAACATAAACATAATATGGATCATTCTTTACAGTTCAGTGGAAGATATAAGCCTTAGAAAATTACCTTTAAAGTAACATATTACTTTATTGTTAATGTGAAAACATGGTAGACCAACTGGGTGGGCACTATTTGGAAAAGTTAGCACAGCTAAGTACCAGAAAGAGAACTAGCTGTGTTACACTTAAAAGTGCAAACACATGGTACTATTGATGCAATAGTGAATAGCTAGAAGTGTGAGCACATGGTGATATCAAATGGTCAGCACTATTTGGAGAACGACCTGGTTGAAAGATGTTCTGCTAAGATAAGAATAACCTTCAGCCTCATACGTTTGATACACATTTAACAAATCAATTCAATTACTAGGATGGATAGCTGCACTTTTTGTCAACAGAGTCTGGGAGAAACGGAATCCGTGGTGACCTTGAGCTCAAAAGGATGTGAAGGAATAGCAGAAGCTAGTAAAAAACGGGGTGATCAAATTTATACGGAGCCAGGTCAACGTGTTCATAAACATTGTAGACGAGTCTACTGCAACCCAAATGCTATATCTGCTTTTACCACAAACAACGTCTCTTATGGTCTGCAGAACCGGCCTTCAACTACAAGGAGCACTGTCTATTTTGTGGTAAGCTTGACACATATAACCATCGAAGAGCAGTCAAGGACATAAACTTAAACAGGTTAAAACGAAAGAGTTTCAAAGTGAGATTGAAAGGCTATGTGATACAAGAATGGACAGGTGGTCACATACAGTAAAAGGTAGGCTCAACAGCATCAATGATTTGTTTGCAGCTGATGCTGTATACCATCAAGTATGCAGCGAACTAAAAAATTAATTCATTCTCAATTTTCCTCATCAGAGGAATATCCACCTTCAAAAAGAGGCAGACCTCAAGATATGGTACAGAAAGAAGCATACTTAAAAGGTAGTAGCATACTTACAGGAATGACGATGAACAAATAAGAATTAATGACCTTATTGAAAGGATGAAGCAATATTTATTGGACACATCCTCAGATTGCCCTCCATATCACTTCACTTACATGAAAGACCAGCTGAAAGATTATTTTGGTGACGAACTTGTAATCACAGAAGTGAGTAGAAAATCGAGTATTGTTTCACTAAAGACTACGCTGCTACAATTCTCCACAATTTTATCATGACTCTAAACATGACGACTGTGATGCTGACAAGCTCAGAATTATGAAGACAGCAGCAAAATTAAACAAGAATGATATACCAGGAGTCAGTCAAACAAAGGATTCATACACAAGTTGTAGTATGTTATCTTCACTTGAAGATGCTTTTTTATTTTTACCAGATTCCCTGCAGTTGTTCCAAGTGTGAGCAAGTGAAGGTAGCTTCTATAGGGCAAGCCATTATGCAGATTGCTCGACCAAGAACAATACTCGCACCTATTCAAGTTGGACTTGGTGTACAGCTACATCACCATTTCGCTTCAAAGTTTCTTATCGACACCCTGAACAAACACGGCTTTTGTTGTTCTTACTCAGAAGTCACAAAGTTTGAACACAATGCTGCAGTAGCTCAAAGTACTGATATCCCAAGTTTTACTCCACGACATTTTGTTCAATATGTAGCTGACAATGTTGATCACAACATTCGAACGATTGATGGCATGAATATGGGAATGATAGCTGCAACTACACCAGCAATAGTTAATGGCCGAAGTGTTCCACGGATCACTGTAAGTGCAGAAGACATTTCAGCAGTTGGTACGATTAACATATTGCCCTTCATTCCTACAACTGATGGAATGCAATCTTTGACCTATTCAGATACATGTCATTCACAAAGAAGACTCATCATTAATTCTTGATGATTTGTGGAAATCTCTTTGTCTGTTAGATCACCAAGACCAGGGTGGTCAGGGATGATGCAGATGGTGAATAAAGGGATTCATCCAGGAGAGTCCTCTATATTGTTTTTACCCATGTTAGACATGGATCCAGGTAACATGTCATGTGTATACACAACCCTTGACTTCATCTGTCGGCATGCAAGTTATTACCAAGTAACACCTGTCATAACATTTGATCAACCTCTTTGGTGGAAAGCTCTTGAGGTAATTCAGAGTCAACCCGAACACAGCATTCTGCATTCTATTGTGTTAAGGTTAGGTGGGTTTCATACTGAAATGAGTTTTTTAGGCTCCATTGGCCATTTAATGGCAGGTTCAGGGTTGAAATAATTATTAGAAATAGTGTATGCAAGCAATGCAGTTACTCACATGCTGAGTGGAAAAGCAGTTCAACGAGCATTACCAGGTTTGTTCTTGGTTGATTCAGCTCTAAACACCATGCTTGTGTCAAAAGAATTTAATGTAAAACCACTGTGCTTGAGAAATAAAGCAGAACATAAACATGCAAATGAGTTATCTGAACTACAAATTACATCAAAGCCAGAAAATCCTACCCCCTTCATCAGTGAATCCTTGCCCACAGAGCTAGATGAAATAAGTAAACTTGTTGAAGATCTATTGAGTGACAAAATAACGGTTCCTGACATCTGCCAGTCAGAAGTGTTGGCAAGAGTTCTTCAAAGACTAGAGAAGGCAAAGCAATCCATGCAAAATCTACGTACTGCAAACTTGTGGTTACAGTTCATGAAAATGATGGAAATTCTACGAAAATTCCTCAAAGGAGAACGAATGGGAATATGGAACTACATCTTTAGGCTATGTATGAAATTCTTCCTTATTTAGCTGCCTCTGGTCATTATTTATATACTAAGTCAGTCCATATGGTTCAAGAAACATCGCCTGAATTTTACAGACACTTTTGTCAAGGGCTTCATGTTGTTTGTAGATCTAATAGCTTTTGGGCAGGACTTTCTCCAGATCTTGTGATTGAACAAGTATTTATGCGCAGCATAAAAACTAGTGGAGGCTTAACTAGAGGTTGTGGCATGTCAGAAACTCAACAGCTTGTTTGGTTAATGTCACATCCTCTGTGTGCGGAGGTAAATAGTTCAATGCAGCAGCTTACTGGCATCAATTGTACAACCAGTGAGCAGCACAAGGATGCAAGCAAAGCCAGACTGCATGAAGATATTACTGACACCTGCGATTACAATTAATGTTTCATAAAAGTCAAAATAATAAATGTCACCCTGAACAGCTAGCAGAAAATATCATAAATAGTAAGATATATATGATTGTATTATAGTAAATTCTCTTTTATCTGGACCCATTAGATACGGGCAACTCTATTATCTGGGCAGCAAAATCCGGGCAAAATTAATTAAATGAGTGGGTGGAGTGACTTTTAGTGACCTTTCCTGACAAACACTAGCTTAATAATAGATTAATTCCAAGTTATGGTCATTTCTGAGATATGAGCACCCCATAGTTCTAAGATGCCCAGATAAGAGAGAATTTACTATATTTAATTATTTAATTATTAAGCATTATGTGTGAAAAAGGGGTTTCGCCTGCATATATTTTTCTAGACTTTTAGTATATCATAAAATAAACCTTTTTGTTCACAAAACTGAAAAGAAACCTTGTGTTACAATTTGTGGTGGGTCCAATGCTATATTGACTGGACTAAATAGTGTAGTGCAAGCTGCAGTGATAGTAGTTAATGTGTTGTTATTAATGTTGTTCAGCTGGAATAATCAGAATCAAGCAAGGAAGCATAATGCCTCTTTGGCTTTCTGGAATGTGTCACTATTTAGCAATTATAATAGAATCGTAGCAGACTGTCAACTCCTTTACGGGAAGAAAATTAGTCCACTAGAAATGAGGAACTACAATTAAACTAGATATAAATTACCCATTAGAATTAGAAAATGTATCAATACCGGGAAAAAAAGGCAGTATATACTCTCAGAACCCTCGAATTATTAATATTATTAGTATTTTGTTGTTGTTTTTATTTATTTATAGGAGCACAGGGGATCAGTGAATCACCTGCAGCAGGTCAGAAATGTACAAAACTACTCTAACAACACAAATATTTAAGTATCATTAGAATATTTAAGTATTTTATGCTAGAGTACATTAATTTGTTTTAACATAATGAAGTAGAGTACTTGTATAATGAGAGTTCTAAAAAAATACTAACCTACTAGTACTTAATTAAATTTTTCTCATGAAGATGGCTGAACTGAGAACACAAGTGTGCACGATTATTACCTGGGGAAAAAACAAATTAAGAGAGGGAATTCAAGAGGGCAATTCTGAGTCTGCAGTTGAAATATAGAAGTGCTTCAATATGTCTACCCCGGAGGTTCTATCTGATGCTTTATTAAATCACAGTACAGTGTATTACGTTAATTAACCACTAATGACCATTACAATAATTACAATTTTTGCGGCTATCTAAAGAGTCATGTTTACATATTAGTCTATAATTAAATACACAGTACATGTACTATTGATCATATAGAAGCAGAAGTACTAGTAAATAGTATTTTCTGTTGTTGTTGTTGTTGTTGTTGTTTAGCCTCCTCTACTCTCACTGTTGACAATCTAAAAGATGTGTATGATGCTGTGTATCCTGCCAGAGAAAAGTGGTATGAGATTAGTAGCTTACTGAGTGTGGTCGTAGGAACACTGGATGCCATTGAAGAAGAAGATTCGACTAGTAAACGTCTCCTAAAGACACTGCAGGAGTGGCTGCAAAATGGCACCGATTGTTCTTGGGCTGCACTCCAGAAAGTTATGCAGAACCCAAGGGTTGGACGCAAAGACATAGGACAAAAATTAGAGGCTCTAAAATACGGCAGAGGTAACTATTTCGTGTTTTATCTGGTCCACTTGCTGTTAAACATAATCTATGACTATCTTTTCTCCACTGAATACCTGTAAAGTACTTAATTTTCAACACATACATCATGGACCTATACCCCCACATTGGCATAAGCATCATAGCTATGGTTTCTAGGTTCCTCAAGATCCTTAAATGAATAATATCAACAGTGATTTTTGAATTGGTGAGTGTAAGTATAGGGGGTAACAAAATCAAGATTTTGACGGTGTTTATTTTTTCCTTCATTTAATTTGCTTGTTTATATGGTACATGCGACCCCCTTTTTCACCCACACTGCTGATTATGTAAGTTATAAAGTGTCTTGATGAAATAAAGGAACAAAGTAATGAATGAACTGGTCGATAAATCAAACTAGCCGGTGGGAAGCCTAAATGCCTCAACTTTTGTTTACTTTATATAAGTATAATGGACCCAGGAAGCATTATTTCTCTTCTTTGGTGTTGAATAGCTGAGTCAAGTTAGAACGTTAACTATAGACATAATGCAAAGAGACATAATGTGAAGCTGTAGCTCATGGTTAGCTATCATTGCTAACTATAAAAAGAATATGAATTGAATGTTTTTTTTTAATTTTAAGAAATGAAGGATTTAATAAATCCTCATTGTACAAAATATATTTGTTAGCTCGCTCACCAATTTGCTCAAACACACCACTAGTTATAGTATTCGTTATGTAGTACTTCCTGTAATTAAATATTAGAATGGCAGCAGTGGTATTGTATTTTTGCTGACTATTATGAACACTATACAGGAGTCAAAACAAAGTTTTCACATATTATATTGAGTCCTATGCACAGGCATAAGGCGTGGGTTACGGTAGTTTGTAACTCACACTTCAGAAAAGAAAAATGGTACTGCTTAAAAGTATTTATATTGGTTCTAGTCATTGAAGTTGTAGCTGATTCGATTGATGTTACCACTAATGAGAATTAGGCTATCAACTCTTTGCACATTTTTCAATTGTCAGTAGTAAGTAGATTATCGCTTATTCTTTTTAGTTTGATTTTTTTCATCTGCAGTATATAGCCAATTTTATTGTACTGGCTGACTGATGATACAATAGCACCAATGAGCAATAACACCAATGAGTATAGTTTTTATGCCTAGAAATACGATGCCACAATGTAAAGGGGAAGGATTACTAAAAGCTTTTAGCAAATTTTCTGTAATAGACCTTGCCTTGTGAATCAATCAGTGGCAAGCTATCACTAATGCCATATAATTATTAGTCAATTTTAGTAATACCTATTATATTGATGCAAGTGATTGTCTTACTTTTCAATAAAAGTGTGGGGTTGGGCACCTTCTTTGAGCCAGTAAAAGGTTATCGATGAAGAATACTCGCTCCAGTGAGATGCTAATACGAAGGTAGTTGACTGCCACCAGAGTCTGTGGCTTCAGCGGTGGCCATGGCCATAAAACACAAACCAATGTGACTCACAACATGATATAACTAAAAATAGAGTGTTTGTGCATATGGTTGTTTCCTGTCCTCTTTTCCTGTCTTCACTTTATCTTTGTACCTTTCTCTCTGCTTAATTTCCTTCTCTTTCAAGCAGACCCAGATTTTCCCCCTCCCCCTAAGACGTCACCTCTAGGGTTAGTCTTACAACTGACATGAATGGTCTCCATTGAGTCCAGGTCTTCCTCTTCTGTTCTGCAATTCTGACTGCTGAGATCGTCTGCATTGCCATTCATGCATCCTGGTCTGTACCTAATGTCAATGTTCGTTTCTCGTAACTTCAGAGCAAATCTGTTCAGCCGATGATTCAAAAACTTACTTGTGAAATGAGTTACACAGGGTCTGTGATCTGTGTACACCACAAATGCTGCTTCATGTCCACTGAACCACCCGTAGTACTGACAGAGACATTGCAGGAGTCAGCACTGATGACCACTTGTTCCTCACAAACTGTCTATATTATCCAATAGACCGCAGAAATCATCTCAACTGTTTTTTTGTCTGTGGTTTACCATATCTTTTCATTGATTTCACCCTATATAACGGCACTGCAAATTTTCCATTTCCTACTTGGTGTCCTAGATAAGACATGTACTTGCTGCCAAACACACTTTTGCTAAGCTTTACTTTCAACCCAGCATCCAACAAGCAAGTGAACACCCCCTCCAAATCCCTTAAATGATCTTTCCAAGAATCACTGTTTATGATGACGTCATTAATACAATTTGATGCACACATTGCCACTGGTCTTAATACTTGTTCAATGACAGCTTGGAATATTGCTGGCACATTTTTTAGGTCAAATGTCATGCACTTGAACTTATACTACCCTTTCGGACATACAAATGTATTTTTCTCTGAGCTAGCTTCATACCTGTTGGAAACCAACATTTTTTACTACCTGCCTCATCTAAGATTTCACCCAAAGAGGGTAACCAGAACCTTTTAAGGGGATAATTTCATTCAGCCCTCGAAAGTTGACACACAGCCTAATTGCTCCACTAGAGTTTCGTACTGATAATACCGAGCTTGACTATTCAGCCTCACTATACTCAATTATCCCTTTTCTCTTAAGTGTAGCGGAACCCTGTGTGGCTGCTTGTTCACTACACCACTGCCCTATACAATCTCAATCTTACACTCTCCTACGTTGCATAATCCTGGTTTGTCACTAAACAACGTCTTGAACTTTTTGAGCACTTTTTCCAGTGTACCCGAATTGAAGTCTGAACACTGCTCAGCATCTAACACACTCTTGTGCTATTCCATTTCCTTGCCTTCTTCTGCTATTACACACGCTGAACTAATCTCAGCTGGTCTAGGCACATATTTCTTAGAATTGTTGATGGGGATCACTCTAGGTCATTTCCCTTGTACAGTAAAACTTCTATTAATGAACTCTCTGAGAAGCAACCAACCTCTCTGGAGAGACCAAATCATGCGTCCCAGATTGCAACTACAACTAATATAGTGCATTTAGAACTTCCGAGAAGCAACCACCTCTTATTTTCAACCAGTACCCAATTTCTCTGTCCAATCTATATAGTTCAAAATGACTACGTTTGCCCATCTACGAGCGACAAAAGACCACATTTATTAAAAATTTGAGAGATTGTGGTGGCAGCATATCCTATCAGAATAGTAGTGGGCTAGCTACCAGTATCCACAAGAAGGCAATTGAGACTTCAGAAGAACATTTTTCTTGTGAGATGCTTGTCATCAGGACACTATTAAGGAGACAATCTGTGAGGATTTGAGCTAATTTTCACTCTGCATAGAGGATATCAAAGGGACCCCTCAATTTATGCCCAAAACTACTTCATGTAGTGAAATCCTGTATCTTTATTTTTATGTCTTCTCCACTCTTTTACGCTCCAGATTCGTATGTACTTCCTTGGCTGTCATGGCTGCAGACTTAAGTGTGATAGCTAACTCAGGTCTTTGTATGCTGTAATTGACCTAGTATCCTTAACAATCTGTTCTGCCCTACTTAAGCCTAGTTCATAAGTTTAACTTTAACTTTCTCATTAGCTTCTGTGTCAAGCAAAAACCTGTCTACTAGTGCTTTAAGAACTCTGCATCTGTCCACTCTATCTGTCTCTTTCTGCTCCTCCCTCCAGTTAAAATATAATTTCAATTTCGCTTTTCATATATATATATATATAAGCCTGTCCTCTCCTGTAGTTGCTCCATGAGATCCTCATAAGTTGAATTCGGGTCTGAAATCAGATCTAAGCATGCATATTTTGTTTTGGGTGACAACTTGGAGATTAGTATTCTCTGTGTTGTCTGCTCGCTTTACTTTCACTTGTGCAAGCTCAATTTCAAAACTGCAGGAACTGACTATCGTCAGCTCCATCTTTGTAAGGCAAAATGTCTGTCAACTACTTGAGACTGGTTATAACACCTCGTTTTCTAGGCTTTCTGTCCTCCTTTAGCCCTGTCAGCATCATCTCCATTAGCTAAAGAAGTTTATCTTCTCTATTTCCAGTTACTGGTTTCACTTCTCTTTCCTCGTGCACGTCCGGCACTGAGCTAGCACTAATATCTACTCCGTGACTCTTGTCTTCTTCTATACCGACTTCCTGTCCCTCACTCAACTCTCTTCTAACTTCTCCTTTTTACACCGAGACCTCTGCAAGAAGTTGAATTAAGTGGTAAATGAGGCCACAGAGTTTGCATATTAGTTGTGGTTGGAACTAATATCTGTATTTCTATAATTTGTTCAACATGCAGATCCTTTTCAGTACGTACTACAAAATCGCACCAGGATATATCACAACAGTAAATCTGGCAATGGATTTTTTATACTGTATCTGTAGTGATGTCATTTCTTCAAAGAAAAAACAATGGAGCCATCATCACTTTTAATTTTTTTCTAAACAAAATGACTTGCTCGTAGAGTGTGCTTCTTCAATGGTCATTTCTTTTACAGAAAGTGGAGCTTTGACTTCAACAAGATCTTTTGTTGAAGAGTAAGTAGGATCGTAGACAACTCCTTCAGGACTTGAAGCGATCCATGCATTTTGTTTTGTTCTATAATCGTACATATTCAAGAATGGTCATTAATTATTAGTGTGACTTCACCTTAATAGGAAAATAGAAGTCAAATATCGGAATTGTCATCATCCTATTATTTTTTAGACTATTTTGTCAACTTCTTTGTCCATTTCTACAAAACAAAATGCTGTTGTACACAAAGTTGAGATTTTGTAGTGGTCACTCTGTGACTATTTACCCTGTGTAAGGTAGGTGAGGAGGTTATTAATTGGTATCATCACTCCAAGAAGCGTGTCTAATCAAGCACATTAAAATTACTTGTTCTTTGAGAGCACTCTTTACTCTTTTGATTGTGTATGTATCTGTGTATGTGTATATTATTTTAGAAGAAACGCCATTAAAGAGTTTGAAGTGTGAAGAAATAAGAGTTCCTAAGGCAACCATGTCTGAAATTGATTATCGATCATTTTGCGAACGAGTGGAGTACGTCATTTCAGCTGTTAATGTTAACGAGTTTAATGCAGCTACCACTTTCATCTCCTCCCCAGACATTGAAGGAGAGAATACACAACTAACAAATTATGAGCCTGGAATATTCCTGGGAATGATGAAACATCATCCAGTGGGTTTAATTCACCACGGTCCAGGCAGACAATCTGCTGACATGTTGCATGGTAGCCTTAAGTGTTTTCCTAATGTAAAGTACGTGTTAGCTGTTGGAGTTTGCTACGGATTTGACAGAGATATGGTTAAATATGGAGATGTATTGATTTCAAATCAAATCGAAGATCTTGATATCTTTCAAATCGAAGATTATGATATCTTTCAAATCACTAACTATAATATTGTGCGTCATGGAGGTACTGTAAGCATAAAAGATGAAATTGAGAGTGTATTTTGCAAGACTCCAGATTTAATAGAAGGATTGCAAGTTTCTTCTGGTCGTAAAGCAAAGCATTTGGTTGGAAAAATAGTGTCTTCCTCCATTTTGATTGATAATCTCGTTTTAAAAAAGAAAATTACCGATTCTCTGACTGGTAAATTGCTGGGAGGGGAAATGGAAGGTGGAGAGCTACTTCGACTGCAAGAAAATGGAGTGACTATGACAGATGGAAGCACGAAAAAGATACAAGGAATTATCATCAAAGCTGTGGTAGACTATGCAGACAGTGAAAAAACAAATGTGTGGCAATTTATGGCAGCTCAAGCTGCATTTCACTACGTTGAGGGAAAATTGGCCCAGGTGTCTAGTAAGTAAACAACTTGATCTTATTTTATTTATTTTTGCCTGACTACCATATTGCAAACATTTTTGTTCTAATAAGTTGGTTACTAATGAAGGTATGTGAGCTGACATAGAATAATATTTGTAGTTTTATTAATATCATAGCTTAGCAACTTGTATTTTCAAGTTTAATGGGCATAATTGGAAGCACAGGTAATTAGTATTGTATTAGTACAAAAGTCAATAAAATTTAGGCATGTGAATGTAAAATGGGCTGTTAGTGGTGTGAGTTAATGCTATTAACTTCAGTTTCTAAAATTACCTAAATTTCTAGTTTTTCTTAAACTGCTCTCAAATTGTCCATTTTTCATTTTTGTGTAAATCACAAGTAGTGCATGCTGAGAAAAACAAGTGGATGGAGAACCTGAAAGGGTGAAATGTCTCACGACAAGAAATACAGATAGTAGAAGGCAGTACATACTAGTATAGGACAAAATCCATTCCATTCTAGCTTTCTAAGACAAGTGAAGCAACATTGTTACTATTTTACCAAAATTTAATGTTTTACTATATTTTTTTCTTTCTGACACATCTTTCCAAAAAATTTTAAGAACAGCAAGTTATTGTATGTATAAGGATTTTATTGTCTCTTAAAAATGGAAGAAAAACACAAAGACAGTCTTGTATATTCTTATCTTTCTGGAGGTGAGAATATGCTTTAAATTCTGAACTTCGAGTTGCCTGAATGAAGCACAGTAAAAACATTACCTTAATAGCAAATTTTTCTCGTTCTAACAGCCAATAATTGTTAATGAAACTTAACCTGACATTTCCACTTCTTGCCGAAATCCTCTTCAGGGTTCAACTGAGGTCAAGAAGTTGAAACATCGGGTTAAGTTTTAATTAACAATTATTCGCTGTTTGAATGAGAAACAACTTGCGATTATTATAATTATTTCAGCTGAGAATGACTGAATCATTGAAACATTATCTTGTATATAATGTTCAGAATATTTCATTCAAGCTGTACATGAAGATGAGAGGTTGTGCTCAGTAATTCTTTCGTTCCACATAACTGTTTTACTTGAAAAAGCTTTAACTTTATACAGAGCGATGTTCGGCATCCAATCTTATATACTGCTTGAAAAAAGGAACTCAATACTATCAAACTATGTGTGTTCTTGCGGTGATGCCAGTATTTTTTCAAACTTTAAGCATACTGCAGTAGCACAGGTTTAGATTTTTAGCTTTCTTCAATGGCATGCCTAGAGGGCGCCTGAGAAGAGGGAGGGGGGGGGCTCTAGCTGTTTTTGCTCCCCCCACCCACTATTACAGAGGGGTTGAGCCCCCGCTCCCTCCCCACTTTGAGGCCTACTATGTATTGACTGGAAGAAGTAAAAATTATAACAAAATTGATTTTTATATGCTACATTTAGTCAAAATTGAAAAATGTTTCACCAGCATGTCTAGTGTGTATTTCAAATGATGTAGTATGATTTTTAATAACCCTCAGTGCACATGCACATGGGGGTTAACGTAGTCTGTTTGACATTCATTCTGTCACTCTGTCTACAGCAAATCTCAAAGACGCGGACTTTATGTTTAGAGAGAAGATAACCCAGACTAGATGATAATTTAAGTCCCTTTAATTTGTCACTTTTTTGTTTCAGCTTAGTTTTTAAGAAAATGAGAGAAAAGGCGGAGACTAAGGTAAGTGTGCAAAGTGCATGTCAGAACAGTCAAAATGTTCCTATGGTTACCGCACTCATGGATTTTACTGGTTGCTGAAAAGCCTCATCAGCTTGTCAGGATAAACTTCTTTGATAGCTTCGCCTCGTGCTATTTCAATCACATTACTCATGCTATTAGTCCCGAATAGCACAGTTACCCGTGCTATTGCTCATACAAATAGAACAGCATTATTCTTGTTATAAGCTAAAAATTCAAAACTTTTTATTACACTTCATTTAAATGATTGTACTTTTATTTAACCAAACTGAATAAAAAAAACTTAGGATTGGCACTATTAATGCTATAGCATTTAATAGCAGTCAAGTGGCATAACAATATAGTCGGATTCATTGTATTCTCACAAGCTAATTTTAGTGCATAAGTTTCTTTGTCTAATATCAAAGATTCCTAAATCTGCCAATGCTGAAATAAGGCACTAATGACGATGCTTTACCAACTCTGATTTGCTTATAAATTATACAGGAATACACCTCTGTTGTCATTGTCATCATCAGTCACTGTTGTCTTTACTGACACACAAGCGTATTTTTCTGATACTTTGCAAGATTTTGATTAGCCAATGAGCGGTAATCTTGCCTCATGAGTGGATATGAATTGAATGAAAAAAACTGGTTATTTTGTTTCTTTACAAGATAATTTAGATGCAAATTTTGAGAGCTCTGTGCTTGCGGAGTTAAACTACTACGCACTAATCACACAAAACAATGACTCACCTAGTATATTTCAGCTTGTCTGTGGGAATTATTTTTAGTTTTGCCACATAAGCATATGCAAGGATAGGGTTCACAATTTGAGAAGTGTGATGTATTAGTTGTTTAACTGATGTTTTTTTCTGAGGATTCTATATATATATTTTGCAGAAGATGTTGACTATTTAAATTGTTTTATATTGATATACCTGTTTCTATGTCATTGCAACCTTATTTTTTTCCTTTGGTAGATTCAGCTAATTTAACCGATGATATTCTGGCAGTTTTAAATGAAGATTACAGTCGCAGCTGTACAATTCGTACTGCACATCTTATGGTAGTTGGCCTACCTGATGCTGGTAAATCTTCATTGGTTGCAAATTTATTAAATACAGAAAAGTCTTCAGGATCAACCGGATTGTGTGAAGAATCCCATGTCCTTGTTGGGAAGCCGACAAGTCACCATGCTGGAATAATCACTAATGATGAGTGGAAACCAGTGGATCTTCAAGTGTCACTTGGGAGAAAGGTGGCTGAAATTACCAAAGAATCTAAGAGTGACACAAAAGACAACAAACAGAAAGATAACCATGAAGATATCAATGCTCCAATTGACAGATTAAACCAACAAGGTTCGAAATTAGAAATAGCAGAAATGAAATCAGAAATACCTGTTGAAGGTGTCGAAATACAAATTAAAAAGAATTCCTCAGAAGATCTAATGGCCAAGATTCCTATTGATAAGCAAAACCCACAAAATTCCAATGTGCACAACGCAGAAATGATTTCTGACATGCTTGCTAGCAATGGTATAACTAATTTAAAAGATCTGAATGAGAGCAAATCTATATATCTTCGTGATTGCGGAGGGCAACTTGAATTTCAGAATATCCTCTCTGTTTTAATTTCTGGTCCATCTATTGTTTTGTTTGTATTTGATGCCAGTATGGAGGATCTGAATGAGCAATTCACACATTCGTACAGAGTAGACCATGAACGGAAAATTAACTCACGCCAATCAATTTCTGTATATGATAGTTTGCGACAAACATTGGCAAGTATTGATGTATTGAAAAGCAGAGCAAGTTCTGAAGACTCCAAAGAGTTTGACTGCAAAGTTATTATTGTTGGTACCCATTTGGATAAAATTTCGTCTCCTGAAGAAGAAAAGATTGAAAAATTGGACAAAGAAATTGTTGATATAATAAAAGATCAGTGTATGTCCCACCTTGTAATCTTTCGAGAAGAGAGTGATGAGAGGGTCATATATGCAGTCGATAATAAGAAAACAAAGGATAAAATTTTTGAAGAATTGAAGTCAGCAATAACAAATAAAAATTTTGAAGATTTGAAGTCAGCAATAACGAATAAAAATTTTGAAGATTTGAAGTCAGCAATAACGAATAAAAATTTTGAAGATTTGAAGTCAGCAATAATGAATAAAAATTTTGAAGATTTGAAATCAGCAATAACGAATAAAAATTTTGAAGAATTGAAGTCAGCAATAACGAATAAAAATTTTGAAGATTTGAAGTCAGCAATAACGGACCGAATAGAAAATTGTAAAACCTTTGAGATCCAATACAAAATTAAACCTTTATTACTTTCTTTACATCTTAAGAATCAGAAAAGTATTATGAAACGGCAAGATTTTGAAGCTTTTGCAAAAGACTTCAATCTAAATGGTAAAGAACAAGTCGATGATGTTTTGAAATTTCTGCATCACACCATTGGCATTTTGCGTCATTATGAAGTTGATGAACACCACCAGTTCATTGTGACCGATCCCAGTGTTCTTTTTCAGTGTCTTACCAAAATTATTGTTGATACTTTTCCAGATTCAAGCTCTCGTACAAGTGACCAAACAAAAAGTCTTCAGATGGGGATTATTTCTAAAAAAGATTTATTAGAAATGTCAAGTTTTCGGGACAGTTTGAACTCAATTACTCTTGGCCCTGAGGATTTTTTCTCTTTATTGAAGTATCTTCATTTCATAGCACCATTCAAAGAAAGTAATAAAGATATGGTTTTTATACCTACGGCTTTATCTCATGTTTTAGAAGATGATAACAGTGAAGGAGATAGCAGTTTTTTCATCCGATTCAAATGTAAATATTGTCCTAAAGGCCTCTTCATTTTTTTTATAGCTTATTTGATGGAAGGAAGCAAAAATAAGGGATCGAATAGTGTGAACTTAATATTGGTAAACCAGAAAATATATCGAAACAAAGTGTTTTTTAACATAGAGCATCATAATTGTGAGGAAGATGAGATAGCGGTTTCACTAACTAAAGAATCATATATAAAAATTCAGTTTTATACACGAAAACCTTTTGAAAAATGGAAAGACAATAAGAAATATCGTGAATTATATTTCAATACTGCAAATCAAGTACGTGAAGAAGTAATGAATTCAATTGGAAAGGCATTAACACAACTCAATTATGATGAAGATAAAATTCGCCCAGAGCCAAGCAGCAAATGTAAAGATTGCAAGATAGTATGCCCTGTGGATATATCAGAAGTAATCGAAATATATTGCCCACAAAGAAGACAGTACAAATGTGATTCAGAAATGGAAGAAAAAGATCGCATTTGGTTCAGACAAGGTATTGTAGAATGTTCTTGGTTATTATTTTATTTAAGTGATAACAAATTTTTAAATTGCAAAACACAGAAGACTATTTTTGTATCATATGCATAAATGATCATGGTATTAAGTAAAATGCCATAGTTCTTTTCGCTATGCCATAGTTCTTTTAGCTATGAACAATTTTTTTTAAGTTTTAGATGCTGGCTCCTCAAATAAATTCTCAGTTACTCCATCCCCATCAAAAGTACATTGAAACTGAGAATTGTAGAATCAACTTTTGTCTTGTTGTAGGCAGCGGATACAGAACAAAGTAGCCACATTTCCTTTAGTCTGTATGTTTTAGTGACCCTCGCTGTGATAACTCTTAATGTTGGACATTTATTTGTTCCTGTAAATTAACTTGATATCATTTTCTCACCACTTATATTGTTTGAAAGCAGCAAAATAGAACAAGTAACTACACTTCCTATAGTATGTATTTTGGAGTGACCTTGCCATGTTGTTAGACAAACTATATTTTCCCATGAATTTATTAGACATCCTCACTCTATATCCTGGCAGACATGGCTGGTGAAAGTACTTATTCACCTCTTTGTACTTGGTATTTTAAAGTTACCATTTCATGACAATAACTAGACATAGCTATTTTCCCCTCAAAGCATATAATATCCTCTCATAATTAGGTGGTTTACACTGTATAAAATGGTAACTATGGTATAAAGTAGTTAAAATTACCAGCAAGAAGTCAAAACTTCAAGTTAAGTTCTAATTAACATAATATTGTTGTTAGAACCGAGAAAATTTGCTATACAATAATTAAATCACGGCAACCCTCGCAATTAACACTAAATACACATCTGCGAGCTTCACCCTTGGTATCAAGACGGTCATCAGCAATAATTCCTCAAACCCATGGTTTAACTATTACTTACATATATTAGTATTGTACTGTATATCAGTATGTTATTGTATGTGGTATTCCCAATAATACTGTACTATTTTTTCCACACACATATTGATGGTACCTTGAAACACGATGGTAACACTCTAATGATGGATGGTATATTTGGCGACAATACTTTCCTTATACAAAATTCAAACCGAAAAGGATTTTAATTTTATAGATGTGAAGTTTAAACATATTTGTCACTCATCTATATCTGCTGACTAAGTACATAAATTTATAAACAATGTATGTTCTGATAGGTCCAGGAAATACAGTTGAAATGGAATCTGATGGAGACGTTGCTAGCAAATCAGGTATGAGGAGAGTTGTGTTTTTTTTAAATTAGATATTGTATTAACAATTATGTTCCACAATTGCACTAAGTAGGTCTTGATGATGTATCGAATACTTCTAAATTTACAAATAATGTAAAATATATTACTCCTTCGAGAAATCATTTATGCAGCAACTACTAGATTATAGTAAAATTTATCTTAACTTTAACGCTATTAGAGTAATTCCGAATATTTATTGATTATAAATTTAATTGTACGGCACATAAGTTGCCCATTCAAAAATGTATGGGAAAAATTGCTGTTCAATTGAAATCGCATGGGGAAAGTGAAATAGCGCGTAACTAATTGAAATACCTCGGTAACTAGGTGGAAACTAAGTGAAGTACCACGGTAGCTAAGTGAAATAGTACGGTAAGTGCGCACGTGTGCAGCGTTAACTTTGGAAAACGTACAGTTCGAGTTGTTTCTAGTTGGAGACAATGTCATTCTTTACCACAGAAGCTCTACCCGTATTAGACGGTATGCTTTTCAACAGGTTAAGAGGGGCCGTACGTTGATGTGGGGCTGGAGGAGTTACGGTTGAAGGAGATAAAGAGGAAGAGGGAGAAGAGAACGAACAGAACATGTCATAAAACATTGTGTGAAGCATAGTTAGCTTGGTGCATAATTATATTCATTGTTTGTGTGCAAAGGTGCCGTGCGCAACTTATGGTATAGGCGCACGACACTTCCGGTGAACACAGTTCTATCGTATCTTATTCTATTTTGTGTGTCGAGTTTGCGTGTATTAGTTTAATAATCTAATTTCACCCTGCTTGACTGCGAGTAGTCTAGGGGGTGGCCTTAAGACAGCTTCCAGAGATATAACCTGGTGACAGCGACCTGAAGATCTGGACTAAACTCCCAGATCCCTTCGCCCGTGAGGACTGACCAGGCATAAGCAACCCGGACCCGATCCCCACAGTTGAAAACGAAGTTCCAACGGAAGCTAATCCTGAAATACGGAGATCATGAGTGAACGATAAAGTGTAGCTACAATTGCAAGTGACTTTTTCAAAAGCTGGCCTACTATTAGAGAGTGATAGCACAGGTAACCTGTGCTATTAGGGATCAATAGCACTCGTAAAGAAATTGAAATAGCACTCGGCTTTGCCTCGTGCTATTTCAATCGAGTTACTCATAAGGTAATAGCACATTTGTGACTGGAGAAACTGCTCTATTAGATGAGTTCTACCAGAGTGTGTCCTCAGTCTGCAGGTTTTCAAGGTCTTAGGCTGGATCAGGTTAAAATGCCTCCAAGGATCTAGCTTTACTAGCTGAACCCTTAACAACTACATTGAACAGTATTTGGTGAAAGCAAATCTAGTTTTAGCAATAATGTTTAAGAGATTTTGTTGTAAGTATGCATGAGTAAAATAGTGTGGTAATTAGAAGGTTCATTAGCCTGAATAGAACCAAACTTCAGTGGAGTCAAATATGTAAACATTTTAAATTTTCAGGTGGTATCTAATTTCCATAAAATTGACAAAAATTTTGTAGCAAGTGTAACCATGAAGTTCATAATAATTTTCAGAGGTGCAAAACCTATTTTCAGTGGGGGAAGGGCACATGCCTCTATGCACAAGTATTTTCATTTTCATAATTTCTTTCTCTGCCTTTTTACTCATTTGATGTATTCTCTAGAATGAAGTACATCTAGGAAGTAACTCTACAGTTTTAAGTCTAATGCTAAAAATTCTTGTTTACTTCAATTCACTGACTCAGTGGTACTCGCTGCAACCTGATGTCTGGTTAGATAAAGAATTGCCTTTACAGCCTCTAATTCATCATTCTGAAGTCATTATTTAGACTGATCTTTTTTGTTAGCCATGTTCCTTGACACTGCCATTAATGCTATAAAATTCTTTATGAGTTGCCAGTGTCATTGTAGCTTTTGATTTTCAGGCTTGAACATAGTTTCCTTAAAAGTTTGTATGTTACTTTGCTGTTGGCATCAGAAATACAGCTCTTGAATTCTCTTGTGCCATGCTTGTGATATCAAATTATAACCAAACTTTCTCTACACTGTGGTTTTGCTTGCTCTGTTGAGGTTTGCTCTCTCTTTCCATCTAGGCGTCCTTTCCCGATTCACCAAGACAGTTTGCTTCCCCCTTGCTAGTGATGTTGGTCATTGACCAGTCAGTGCCACCAGAGATTCAACAGCTTTTCTTGACTCTATGCGCCTTAATGCCTGTATAAATCCTTCTCCCAGTGTTTCCCAGAGTTATATATTTATACATTTTTAAACAGAATAGTGTACGTAACAGAACACATGAAGAATCTCTTCCAGTGGGCAGTCCAGCAATTTGATATATACAACCGCCCATTAGAATGAATCATACCGGAAATCAACATGACATAAATTCTAACAAACAAAAACTGATATGTGATGCATGTAGTACTTTGTGATCAAAGAAGTGATTTCTCTGAAGTGCAAGTTAAGTGTGTGTGTCGATTACTCCTTAGCATCTGCTCCAGTGTAGGGTTCACCCTCCATATTCCCCAACGCTGATCTTGAACTCCCGTTCAGCTCATTACTATACACAGATGCAAAACTTCCTATTTGGTTTCTCCCAACAGCATCTTCATGTTGCCCCCATTTCTTGTCTGGACAGCCCATCTGCAGCCCTTCTAATAGTCCTACTATCTTCTTAAGCTTATACCCACCAATGATAATGGTTACCATAGCTTCATCCAACACCATTAAAATCCCACACACAGATCTTCTTGCCTGTTTTCATGTCATCTAACAAACTCCTTAGGTACTATTGTTACATCCGCACCAGGATCCAATGTAAAAGGGAATGCGTTTTCTCCTATTGTTCCATCGTGTATTTCTAAAAGAAATAAATTTATAGCTGACAATGAGCTAACAAAAAAAATCTTGTTTACCTCAATTTTTTTGACGAATAGTAGATTTGGTAATATTTAATTTTACAAAAAAAATAGTGATTATTACTGCGTGAATTACTGTGTGAAGTACAAGAGGCTGAGCACAACAAGCCTTCAGCTTTAAAAACTGCCATATTTATAAAAATAATTTTGGTAAAGAATATTAGCAACTACTCAGGGTAACTTTTATGATTGCAAAAAGAGTACATCTAGGAAGTAATTCTTCTACAGTTTTAAGTCTAATGCTAAAATGAGACTTACTTACTGCTGTGTACCAGAACAAGCAGGGGGTTTGCCTAAAAGTATGTAATGTTGGGAAAAGTATGGCATGCATTTAAGAGACTATGTACGATACATATATAATTAAAACATATCCAATATTTAATTATTCATCTGTAAAATATGTCATATTAAGGCTAAGTTGCAGTCTATTATTATTATATTTGAACTGAACAATAAAACATGTATACAATAAATGAATAAAAAGCAATCTAAACACTACTACTCACTGATATAGCAGTGAGATATTTGTTTATGTATTAAAAAACGGACATGAGATTTCATTTTTAAGTGATTGAGAACTTAATCGTAGTCACACTCACATGAGCTGGGACTATACACAGCAATAAAGTTGAAGTGGAATTGTTATTGCAGGTAAAAGTGGTGTTCGTTTTGGGAAGCGTAAGCTGGCTCAGAGAGGTAAAAACTTGTTTAATTTTTGTAGAACTAACTAATCTTTTACAGTTCTTTTAAAATATATGAATTTAGAGGAGACACTTGTTGGAGATAAAGAACTCAGTGATGGCCCGAAAGCTAAACATTCTCGTGGTAAGCAAACAGAACAATTAATATTAGAGAATAATGTTATCAAGTGATTTATTGTTTCCATGCTATGTACAGTACATGTAGGCACAAAAAATATTCTGGATTTTGTTCCAGTTTCTTTACCCGAGTTTACCGTGCTATATTGACTAAATGGCCAATATCATTTACAATAATGGTAAAAACGAATAATTTTAGTTGATTCACTGTTATTTTCCAACAAAAATTTTTCCATAATTATATCAGTAAACTAAGGCCTTGTATTAACCATTAAACATTTAGAAACAAGTTGTTCAAATATATAACTTGCTTCAGTAAAGCTAGGCGATTTAAGTTGTGGTGAGCAGAGCACTCTGCTTTAACCACTTCTTCACTTCATATGTTTTATGCTAACTACTGTTGAACTACGGGATGTAAAGCCTTGCTGTCTTCTGGGCTGATAAAACTTTGCACTGCTATCACCAATTTGCATCTAACGCAGTTGACACTGTACGCATGTAAATTTTTTGCAGTTTTTTTTCTTGGTTCATTGTTGTTGTTTTTCGTTACCGTATTCACTGACTCTGAGGTACTCACTGCAACCTGATGTCTGGTAAGATAAAGAATTGCCTTTATAGCCTCTAATTCATCATTCCGAAGGTCATATTTAGACCAATGTTATTGGTTAGCCTTGTTTCTTAGCCTGCAAATAACTTGACATTGCCATTAATGTTCTAAAATTCTTTATGAGTTGCCAGTGTCACTAAATGTAGTTTTTGATTGTCAGGCTTGAATGTAGTTTCCTTAAAAGTTTGTATGTTTACTTTGCTGTTGCCATCAGAAGTACAGCTCTTCAATTCTTTTGAGCCATGCTGGTGATGTCAAATTATAACCAAACTTTCTCTACACTGAGGCTTCACTTGCTCTGTCGAGGTTTGCTCTCTCTTTCCGTCTAGGCATCCTTTCCCGATTCACCAAGACAGTTTGCTTCCCCCTTGCCAATGATATTGGTCGTTGACCAGTCAGTGCCCCTAGAGATTCAGCAGCTTTTCTTGACTCTATGCCTTAATGCCTGTTTAAATCCTTCTCCCAGTGTTTCCCAGAGTTATATATTTATACGTTTTTAGACAGAATAGTGTACAAAACAGATCACATGAAGAATCTCTCCCAGTGGGCAGTCCTGCAATGTTATATATACAATTGCCTATCAGAATGAATCATACCGGAAATCATCATGACATAAATGCTAACAAACAAAAACTGATATGCGATGCATGTAGTACTTTGTGATCAAACAAGCGATTTTTCTGAAGTGCAAGTTAAGTACTTGCATCCTTGATTACTCCTCAGTATCTGCTCCAGTATAGGGTTCACCCTCCATATTCCCCAATGCTGATCTTGAACTCACGTTCAGCTCATTACTATACACTGATGCAAATCTTCCTATTTGGTCTCTCCCAACAGCATCTTCATGTTGCCCCCATTTCTTGTCTGGACAGCCCAGCCATTCTAACAGTCCTACTATCTTTAAGCTTATACCCACCAATGCTAATGGTTGCCATAGCTTCATCCAACACCATTAAAAACCCACACACAGATCTTCTTGCCTGTTTTCATGTCATCTAACAAACTCCTTAGGTACTATTGTTACATCTGCACCAGGATCCAATGCAAAAGGGAATGAGTTTTCTCCTATTGTTCCATCGTGTATTTCTAAAAGAAATAAAATTATAGCTAACGATTAGCTAACAAAAAAAATCTTGTTTTCCTCAATATTGTTGACGAATAGTAGTTTTTGTAGTATTTAATTTAAAAAAAAAAAAGTGATTATTACTGCGTGAATTACTGTGTGAAGTACAAGTGGCTGAGCACAACAAGCCTTCAGCTTTAGAAACTGCCATATTTATAAAACTAATTTTGGTAAAGAATATTAATAACCATAACAACTACTCGGGTAACTTTTATCATTGCATAAAGAGTACATCTAGGAAGTAATTTTTCTACAGTCTTAAGTCTAATGCGAAAATGAGACTTACTTACTGCTGTGTACCAGAACAAGCAGGGGGTTTGCCTAAAAGTATGTAATGTTGGGAAAAGTATGGCATGCATTTAAGAGACTATGTACGATACATATATACTTAAAACATATATCCAATATTTAATTATTCATCTGTAAAATATGTCATATTAAGGCTAAGTTGCAGTCTATTATTATTATATTTGAACAGAACAATTAAACATGTACACAATAAATGAATAAAAAGCGTTCTAAACACTACTACTCACTGATATATCAGTGAGATATTTGTTTATGTATTAAATAATGGACATGAGATTTCATTTTTAAGTGATTAAGAACTTAATCTTAGTCACACTCACATGAGCTGGGACTATACACAGCAATAAAGTTGAAGTGGAATTGTTATTGCAGGTAAAAGTGGTGTTCGTTTTGGGAAGCGTAAGCTGGCTCAGAGAGGTAAAAACTTGTTTAATTTTTGTAGAACTAACTAATCTTTTACAGTTCTTTTAAAATATATGATTTTAGAAGAGACACTTGTTGGAGATGAAGAACTCAGTGATGGCCCGAAAGCTAAACATTCTCGTGGTAAGCAAACAGAACAATTAATATTAGAGAATAATGTTATCAAGTGATTTATTGTTTCCATGCTATGTACAGTACATGTAGGCACAAAAAATATTCTGGATTTTGTTCCAGTTTCTTTACCCGAGTTTACCGTGCTATATTGACTAAATGACCAATATCATTTACAATAATGGTAAAAACGAATATTTTTAGTTGATTCACTGTTATTTTCCAACTAAAAACTTTTCCATAATTATATCAGTAAACTAAGGCCTTGTATTAACCATTAAACATTTAGAAACAAGTTGTTCAAATATATAACTTGCTTCAGTAAAGCTAGGCGATTTAAGTTGTGGTGAGCAGAGCACTCTGCTTTAACCACTTCTTCACTTCATATGTTTTATGCTAACTACTGTTGAACTACGGGATGTAAAGCCTTGCTGTCTTCTGGGCTGATAAAACTTTGCACTGCTATCACCAATTTGCATCTAACGCAGTTGACACTGTACGCATGTAAATTTTTTGCAGTTTTTTTTCTTGGTTCATTGTTGTTGTTTTTCGTTACCGTATTCACTGACTCTGAGGTACTCACTGCAACCTGATGTCTGGTAAGATAAAGAATTGCCTTTATAGCCTCTAATTCATCATTCCGAAGGTCATATTTAGACCAATGTTATTGGTTAGCCTTGTTTCTTAGCCTGCAAATAACTTGACATTGCCATTAATGTTCTAAAATTCTTTATGAGTTGCCAGTGTCACTAAATGTAGTTTTTGATTGTCAGGCTTGAATGTAGTTTCCTTAAAAGTTTGTATGTTTACTTTGCTGTTGCCATCAGAAGTACAGCTCTTCAATTCTTTTGAGCCATGCTGGTGATGTCAAATTATAACCAAACTTTCTCTACACTGAGGCTTCACTTGCTCTGTCGAGGTTTGCTCTCTCTTTCCGTCTAGGCATCCTTTCCCGATTCACCAAGACAGTTTGCTTCCCCCTTGCCAGTGATATTGGTCATTCACCAGTCAGTGCTACCAGAGATTCAGCAGCTTTTCTTGGCTCTCTACCCTAATGCCTGTATGTTTCCCAGAGTTACATATTTATACGCTTTTAGACAGAATAGTGTACAAAACAGATCACATGAAAAATCTCTCCCAGTGGGCAGTCCAGCAATGTTATAAATACAACCGCCCATCAGAATGAATCATACTGGAAATCAACATGACATGAATGCTAACAAACAAAAACTGATATGCGATGCACGTAGTACTTTGTGATCAAACAAGCGATTTCTCTGAAGTGCAAGTTAAGTGTTTGCGTCCTTGATTATTCCTTAGTATCTGCTCCAGTGTAGGCTTCACCCTCCATATTCCCCAATGCTGATCTTGAACTCACGTTCAGCTCATTACTATACACTGATGCAAAACTTCTTATTTGGTCTCTCCCAACAGCATCTTCATGTTGCCCCCATTTCTTGTCTGGACAGCCCATCTGCAGCCCTTCTAACAGTCCTACTATCTTTAAGCTTATACCCACCAATGCTAATGGTTACCATAGCTTCATCCAACACCATTTTGGCACCATTGAAAACCCACACACAGATCTTCTTGCCTGTTTTCATGTCATCTAACAAACTCCTTAGGTACTATTGTTACATCCGCACCAGGATCCAATGTAAAAGGGAATGTGTTTTCTCCTATTGTTCCATCGTGTGTTTCTAAGAGAAATAAATATTATAGCTAACATTTAACTAACAAAAAAAAATCTTGTTTACCTTAATTTTTTTGACGAATAGTAGTATTTGTAATATTTAATTTTACAAAAAAATTAGTGATTATTACTGCGTGAATTACTGTGTGAAGTACAAGTGGCTTACTGTGTGAATTACTGTGTGAAGTACAAGTGGCTGAGCACAACAAGCCTTCAGCTTTAGAAACTGCCATATTTATAAAACTAATTTTGATAAAGAAAATTAATAACCATAGCATCTACTCAAGGTAACTTTTATGATTGCAAAAAGAGTACATCTAGGAAGTAATTCTTCTACAGTGGTCTAATGCTAAAATGAGACTTACTTACTGCTGTGTACCAGAACAAGCAGGGGGTTTGCCACAAAGTATGTAATGTTGGGAAAAGTATGGCTTGCATTTAAGAGACTGTACGATACATATATACTTAAAACATATATCCAATATTTAATTATTCATCTGTAAAATATGTCATATTAAGGCTAAGTTGCAGTCTAATATTATTATATTTGAACAGAACAATAAAACATGTACACAATAAATGAATAAAAAGCATTCTAAACACTACTACTCACTGATATAGCAGTGAGATATTTTGTTTATGTATTAAAAAATGGACATGAGATTTATTTTTAAGTGATTAAGAACTTAATCTTAGTCACACTCACATGAGCTGGGACTATACACAGCAATAAAGTTGAAGTGGAATTGTTATTGCAGGTAAAAGTGGTGTTCGTTTTGGGAAGCGTAAGCTGGCTCAGAGAGGTAAAAACTTGTTTAATTTTCGTAGAACTAACTAATCTTTTACAGTTCTTTTAAAATATATGATTTTAGAAGAGACACTTGTTGGAGATGAAGAACTCAGTGATAGCCCGAAAGCTAAACTTTCTCGTGGTAAGCAAATAGAACAATTAATATGAGAAAATAATATTATTAAGTGATTTATTTGTTCCAAGCTAGGTACAATAGTTTCCAAAAACATTCTGAATTTTGTTCCAGTATATTTTTTATCCTAGTGTTTACCATTTCATACCGTACCATTTTGACTAAATGGCCAACATCCTTTACTATAATGGTACAAAATGATAGTGTCTCTCTCGCTCCGCTCGGTCGCCAATAAATGTTATTGCTATCTTTATCATTATCAAACCTCCTTCCTATGCAACAAAGAAGGCATAATTGGGAGTCTCACTCTCTTATTACAGTAACCCTGCGATCTCTTCACTCCCCTCAGCACGTAGTGCAACTTGGGCCACGGAGAAAGAAATGGGTCACCAAGGGCTTCACCAATGTGTAGCTAAGTGCCTTACACCAGCCATGTTTGACTTGATCGTACGGTGCTTGAGGCCCTCTGTAGCAAGTTGCACCACAAACTTGCACACGACGCCCTCCGAAGCAGGGACCCCACGAAGCCCCGCCCTGCTGCAAAAATCCAAGTACCTCTTTTGACCAGTGTGGTACACTCTGTGTGTGTTATCTGCCAGTCCTCTCAAAAAGAACGACTCCAGAGCAGGAATTTGCTGCCGGAACCGACTATCGTACGCCCTCCACCAATCACCTTTTTCGGCACCCGCCAACAGGGTAGCCAGGTAGGCCAACAGATCCTGGGCTTTACCGGGATGAGCGCTCACTACGATTCTCGCGTACAGGCAGAATGACCTAGCCCAGGTCAACGGGTCCGCCACCGGCTTCAGCTTGCTCAGAGGGGTGGGCTTCCCCTCTTCGCCCTTTGTCGAGTGACAGCTCCAGCTCCAAGTTGTCCTCTGTCAACTCCGCCATGTCAACATAGTCGCCCCTTAGCACACGTCGCACAATGCGTGCCGAAACGTGGGGCCCAACTGGAATTTCTGGACAGTTGTGTCACCCTTCTTGGTGTTGGCAGACTCTGGACCTGCTCCAGCATACTTAAGTTCCTCCACAGGAGTCACTGACAGAGACACATGGTCATCAAATGCAGGAAGGCCAAGATCACGCACTCGGTCCACCTCAACTGTGCCTAGACCTACACGGACACCAATACAGTTTCGGTGACACATGTAATCAGATTACCTCAAATAACAAAGCACACTGTGCCCCCAAACCACATACACCCTGGGTCATAGTCGCCCCTTAGCACACGTCGCACAATGCGTGCCGGAACATGGGGCCCAACTGGAATTTCTGGACAGTTGTGTCACCCTTCTTGGTGTTGGCAGACTCTGGACCTGCTCCAGCATACTTAAGTTCCTCCACAGGAGTCACTGACAGAGACACATGGTCATCAAATGCAGGAAGGCCAAGCTCACGCACTCGGTCCTCCTCAACTGTGCCTAGACCTACACGGACACCAATACAGTTTCGGTGACACATGTAATCAGAGTACCTCAAATAACAAAGCACACTGTGCCCCCAAACCACATACACCCTGGGTCATTTAACAGGGAGTGCAGTAACTAGTGAGAAACACACACAGCCAAGGTCACACCTCTGGCGGCAACACCGCGCAAGAAAATAAATCCAAAAAAAATGTCGCAAGACCCTGGGTCACCCCACAGGGAGCATGTTCACCGGATGGACACACCATGCCTGGGACACACCACAGGGAGCATCTCTCATAATACTGCATACTCAGCATACTGCATACACGCCAGGCACTGGCACCACAACTTGGGTCTCGCGACAGGGCACACACACACAGAGCAACATGCAGCTATCCGACTGCAATGCAGCAGGGGTCACACCACCTGGTTACTAGCCCGCTTAAGTGTGGCACCTGCACTAGCCAGGCCCACCCCAACCGCTAAGGTAACCCAGTAAGTTAGGCTCGAGTACTTCCAGCTGCGCTGTTCTTCGAAGAACCTTCTCCGGAACCCACTGAAGAACCCTCTGTGGAGCCCCCGCTGACTGTCTCTTCCACTACCTTCTGTATGCACGCAACCATCTCGGGAGTTGGTCCAGCAATAACCCCACCAGTAGAGGTACCCTCCTCGGACATATTCCCGATACTAAATTTGACTAAGTTAGAGCTCTGAAACCCGGTCTAGAGTTGTGTTTCTCAATTGACTGAATGACACGTTGGCCTCTTGCTCTCGCTACTCACCTGCCCTACCTGCATGTGCGTGCCGTGCGACCTTCACCCGACGCCGGAACTTCCACCTTGGATTAACCCCACCGAGCCTACGGCTAAATGGCCAATATATCCGATTTTCAATTGTTCACCCCTAATAGTATCTCGCTCACATGCCAATTATATAGCAAGTCTTTGGCCATTCTTTGATTACAATTATAGCTCAAGATAGTTCAACATAAAACCCATAGGAAGAGCTGGTTCAACCACATAAACTGCACTCTAGTTGGTGTAAGTGTGAGTGACTGCACACATGGAGCATTTTTTTTAATGAACTCTGCCCAAGTGTTGCATTGTTGTCGATTGAATTCAAGTCATAACAAGTAGTATAACAAGTATAGCAAATACAGCAATAAATAATCTAGTATCTACCATTTGAATTTATACATACAAACCTTTATTTTATCACACTTAATTAATGATTGTAGTGACAGTCATGGCTACACATACACAATATTAACAACCATTTTCATCAATTGTACTGATTATTAAGTCCATGTCTTGCAGCAAACTTTTGTAAGCGTTACATTGTCTAGATATAAATGTCAGAATATTCTTAAACTAAGTATTTGGTTTATAACTTAGATAGTTGGGGTAAATAGAGTCAGTGTAGTTGTCATGACAATATGTATTTAGCTATATGTATAATACTTATTACATGAGTCATAGTGTGATATTGCGAAATATTTCAAGAGCAGCACAGGGCGAAAACTTGAATTTCCTGTAGTAATGTATTTAAGACATTTCATGCATTCACCACCTTTCCTGTAGTGGATAGGGCTAAATGTCCTATAGTGCAGGGCATTTAGCCCTATCATGTACAGGAAAGGTGGTGAATGCATGAAATGTCTTAAATACATTACTACAGGAAATTCAAGTTTTCGCCCTGTGCAGGTTAATTTATTTTCATGAACAAGAGGCGAGTAAAAATAAAGCTTGAGAGTGAAGTATCTTGTCATACCACACTGCCAGAATGTAATAAGTGGTTTATTCTACCCTATATATATTCATGACTGTAATTTTTACTATAACCTTAACTCACAGGGTATAAAGTTGGCTGCCTGGTTCCCCAAACCCCCATCTATTATTTTAGCAGCTGCTCTAACCCTTGTTGGGCAGGCTACACCTGGTAAAAACCAGGAAAAGTGGTGAACTTGGCTGGTTGCTATGACTACAGGGGTAATAAGCTTGTACAATACTGTATGAAATCACAACTGTGAAATATTGTGAGTTATTTCTCTGGTCATGTACCTAAAAATATTGTGAAGATATCTAGGGTGGAATATATATAATATATATTATATATAAGAGAGAGATAATACTGTAAGTCAATTGTAATATGGTGAAATATTCCATATAGCGCTTTGAAGGTCAGTTAGAAGTAAAAAAACATACAGGAGTTTCATTTCTATTTGAGTGAGTGGCAGTGGTAAGTTAATAGCTATTTGTCATAAGCCAACGCATCAGTACTTACTTGAAAATGCATTCTCCACTAGACTAACCACAAAGGTAAACCTTGTGTAAGTATGTTCAGTTAAGTGTGAAAGTATTGTGTTACAACTTTAGCTAATGAATATCACAAAGAAAACTTGACTTGTTTCTTGTTGCTTTTTCAATTCAAACAGTTGTGGGAGTGGTTACTATGACATTGAATCCCCCTTACCGTATATGTATTTATTCCACCCTAGATATCTTCACAATGATATCTTTAGGTACATGACTTGTGAAATAACTCATGATATTTCACGCTGTACTGTGCAAGCTCATTATCCTTGTAGTTATAGCAACCGGGCCAAACTTTTCAATTTTCTCGGGTTTTTAAAGCTACCTTCCTCTGGTGTACCCTGCTCTACAGGGTCAGAGCAGCTGCTAAAATGTAGGCTGGGGGTGTGGGTAGTCCCTACAACCAACTTTACCAGTGAGTTACCCTTCCCCTTGTACTAACTACAGTAGTAAAGATATCTAGTGTGGAATAAACCACTTATTACACTCATCAGAGTGATATGGCTAGATATTTCACTCTCCGGCTTTATTTTCACTCCCTCTGGCTCTCGAAAATAAATTAGCCTGCTCATGAAATATTTCACCATATCACACTCTGACTCATGTAATAAGTACAATATACATAATTAAAAAACTCGGACTTCTGTTTAGTAGCTTGAGTGTTAGAACTTAAAATCAATCATTTAACAATACTGTATTTTTAGGCTTGCCTGATATTTGTGCTCAAGCATATCAATAGTATATTATATATAATTTTTTCAGGTGATAAGTGCACTGAAGTTCCAGCGCCAAAGAAGAAATCTGATGTGCATAGAAAATCTCACAATTCCAGAGGTATTTTGTGTACATAAATACTAATTTTATTAAGCAAGTGAAAGTATGCTACATAAACATGGCAGAGTGAACACATGTATCTGGTAAATGTTGCATTTAGTTGACTCAGTGGCATCATCTTCTTCATTAAATATCTCCAAGAAAAGCAAAGTAACAAGCAGTGGAATCATCATTGGTTAGTTTGTTATCATTATGTAAACATTCTACTGCATATATTATTATATAGTACTTATTACGTGAGTGAGAGTGTGATATGGAGAAATATTTTATGAGCAGGCTAATTTATTTTCACCAGCCAGAGGCAGTCAAAATAAAGCCTGAGAGTGAAATATCTAGCCATATCATTCTGACAAGTATAATATGTGGTTTATTCTATGCTAGATATCTTCACTGAAGTAGTTTGTTGGTAACAGTTAATTGGTGTAAAGTTGGTCTCCACACACCCCCAGCCAATATTTTAGCAGCTGCTCTAACCTGGTTTAATAGGCTCCACTAGAGTAAGGTAGCTATAAAAACCCTGAAAACTGGTAAGCCAGGCAGGTTACTATAACTACTAGGGTAAAGAGTTGTCACAATACAGCCATGGGATAACACTATGTGATAACGGTGAGTTATTTCAAGGATCATGTGCCTAAAGATAACATTGTGAAGATATCTAGCATGAAATTAAAAAAAAAAAATACATATATATATAATATATTATATATATAGTACTTATACAATAGAAAAAATATACATTTCTACATAATGCATGGTTTATTGCTGATTACAGAAAACAAAGAAGAGGATGATTCTGATCAAAAATTTCCTAACACAGCAATCCAAGATCCTGAATATTATACTAAATTTGGGCCCTTTACTTCAGATGATCGTGGATTTCTTGATGGATATAGGCTAAGAATTGCTATTGTAGATTCATATGATGCTGAGTCAGCAGGTGGCTTTCAGCTACAGCACAATGTATTTAATCACTCAGATATTAAGATTGAAGACTGTACACATGGTAGGAGTAATAAGCATTCATCTCATGCACTAATGTGTGCAGCCATAGCTGTTGGCAAAAAATTTGATGGATGCTGTCGTAAGGGTGAAGATAACGTACCCTGCATTTATCCTGGAGGTATTGCACCTCAATCACATGCCACCGTATTCTTGGTTAATCATAACGACCAAGAGCATGAGTCACTATATGAAGCATTGGATAAAGTTAAAGAAGGCAACTATGATGTTTTATCGATGTCATTTCGAAAGACTAAAAAGCCAGAAAAGTTTGACGAAAAAATCAAGAATATATGCAATAGCAATATTGTAATTGTTGCTGCAGCTGGAAATGGTGGAGGGTGGGAAGGAGTGCAATACCCAGCATCACATGAGGATGTAATTAGCGTTGGATCTTTAGATACTTACTTGAATAAATCAGCGTTTTCACCTCCTTCAGGAGTTGATGTTTTATTTTATGGTGAAGTTATGGTCCCTGTTCGAGATATGACAAAATGTTTCTTGAAATTTTCCACAGGTACTTCCATGGCTGCTCCAGGAATAGCTGGTTTGATATGTTTGATATTGCAATGTGCCATGAATCATGGCTATGAAAAAAAAGAATTTAAAAAAAATGCAATTCTAATAAATATTTTGAAAAAATTACTAATGGATGAAGAAAAAAATTATTGTTCCCTGAAAATTGACCAGCTCCTTGATGCTTTCAATAATAAATCGAAATTTGATAAATTACGTGCAACTTAATTAGCTAATTTACATGTTTCTGTACCAAATAGCACACAAACATAACTTTTTTCACAATGTTTTTGCATTTTTAAGACATTTTTGCAGCTATTTCACACATTATATATAATCTTGAAGCTAATTATTCATTTTGTACTGTAAAAATTGTTTCAAGGGTCACATTCATAGCTCAACGGTGATATGTCTAAAATTGTATTGTAGTATTGTATTGTTTTGTTATTATTGGTTATTATAGTATTCATTACACAACATGGTTTTGTTATGTCATCATTTCCTGAGTACTTAATCAGTCACATTTATCTTTGTAGTCAGTCAGTCTTTTTATAGTTGAGTATTAAATCTAATTGATTGAACTAAGTAGTATACATTAGTTGATTGACTCAGTAGTGCTTGTATGGCTCAAGACACTACACTAGCTAAATAATGCAGGCTAAATGTAAAATTAAAAACTTCATGCAAGAACCACTTAGCTATACTTGTATGTATAAGTTGAGTTGGCCAGAAATAAAGTTTTTAAAAATTTGATTGGAATCGGCCATGTATCTGTGCTTTGCACCTTAAGAACGCTCACAGGAAGAGACATGCTCAAGACACTAGAGGTAACTGGGTTACTGGCTTCACTATCATAGACTCGCTAGTTGTAGTGCTGGCCATATTAAATCATGAATAACCTATATTATGTTGTCATATGTGAGTACCCATAATATAGGCTTTCACGTGCCGGTTTATTAGAAGGGGGGGGGAGAAGGGGGTGCTTTAGCCCTCTACCCTCACCCCCTCCCGCCTTGGATTATGAGTATTTAGAAGTCAAAATTAAATAGATCACCGAGTCAGTATGGACATTATAAGAAAAAAAATTATAACTTACTGGACGCTTTAAGATAAGGAAAGGGATGATAAAATGTCCAAAATACCTTACAGACAAGCAAAATGGAGATAGCATTCTTTTATTGCTGCCTTTTATTGCAACTGAATTAAAAGTTTTTTTCTTAATAACACCCACCCTAATTAAATTTTCAAGACTGCAATAACAACTGAAATTTGTATCTTGAGTACAATAACGACAACAACAGCAAAACTGTTTGTTTTTGTTTTTTGCCATTTTCCCTTCCTTGAAGATGGTTAGCAATCTTTGGTTAGGATATACCAATTCATTTTTAGTCCTTCTGATTTACCATTCTATAAACTTCCAATTTGATTCTTTTGATCATGCAAACAATAACCACGGAGGACAAATTTCATTCTTGTCACCTGACCTAATTCATTTGACCACACTTCTCTGAGACCTCTTCATGATAAGAATGAAAACAACTAGGGAGAGTCAACCTCTATCAGGATCATCACAGTAGAGAGCAGTGGCAGTCTACAAGCAATTAAGTGGCTTATAGGTTTTAAAAAGAATGTACAAAAAGAAATACTGACATAACTAATTACTAAACATTTGTTGTGTGGGTGGCACATCATAGTACACCTTGAGAAAAGTTATCAGTGGCTAACCATTGTAATAAAAAAGCATCCACTAGTAAGCTTGTGATGGTAGCTAGACAGACACATTTCAAGCAGACATTTAACAATTAATAAATCAGTTAAATATGTTGAATACTCTATGATCTACTGCAAACTACCTGGTAGTCTAATGTGTCAACAACATGCACACTGAATTGTGTCTAATTGTATATCTTAATCCCAACTCAGACAAACGTATTACCTTACTGACAAAGGGAAATAGTATCTACTCCAAGGAATGAATGAACTCTATAAAAGTTTCCTTGACAAATAGATTGTCCACATTCAACATTCAGTCAACATGACAGTTAAGTTTCTTCTGAACAAAAGCTGGATATGTCCTTTGCAAAATTGAAAATCATTTGAGCATTGGCCACCTAACCTTATCATTAAAAAATTTTTTTGGTAAAGCTGAGAAGATATTTCATTCATGAATGGTTGAACACGATAAGTCTAACGCCATACCTTACTTCTTAGAATAGCTTAGTCTTAAGGATTCCCATCATTTATATTCGCCCTCTCGCCGTCTCTAACACACACCACACTCACACCGACCGACGCGACAACGAGAGATTCCTGCTGGGCTTCAGGTAAGGAACAAGCCCAGCGCACGGCGGGAAATCTAATGTTAGTACACGCCGTACGCGTGCACCCACCGCGCGCTGAGCTAGCTGAGCACAGTGTTGTGTGATTTGGTGCGTGAGACGTCGATCGAGTGTACGTACGTGCACCAATACTTTTAGTGAGTTTTCCAAGTTAGCTGAATATTTTTATCATTCGTTTCAGTGGTTTGTTGAAAATCCCCATGACACCATAGCTCTCACGTGGGAGACTAAATTTGTATGTGACACAATGAAGGCAAAGATTTGGTGTGCATGTGCTGGAGCCTTAAAAATAAAAAATAAAAAAATAAAGAAACTTGTAAATTGCATATTCTTGAATTCACATATCTAAAAGACATCATTCTATTTACAATGTCGCCTTCTCTGGAATCAGCAATTGACTATTCACTGACCAAATTTCTGCATTCATTTCTATTTCCATGCATTTCTTATAATAATAAAATAACAATGGCTATCCCTGCTTACTTATTTTACTTCTGTCATCAAACTGTAAATCATTATCAAGTTCCTGAAAACCGCTAGCTAATCATTTTCATCGATTGATGCAAAGTTAAACCAAGTGCATGTTCTTCCTATTTTAGTGGAAGGGCAATACAATTTATGAGGATTGCTAAAAATATCAAGACAGTAGACTTCGAAATATGGCGTTCACACATCAAAATGGATGAAAATAGCTCCAGAAGCATGAAAAAACTTTTTTCATGCTTTGAAATGTTTTTATCGTTTTTGAATTACAGGTACTGGAATGATCCATCCAAGTTGGTGCTACCAGCACTACAAGCCCTACCTTAGTTCCTTACATAGCCACTACGCCTCATCAAGTTACCGGACTGCCTGTCGATGAGGATGAGTTCGGAGATGAACTAGCAAAAGCGCTGCCAATCCGCTACAATTTCTGAGAAGAACTAGGGCAGGCTCACTAACTTAGCTAACCCATACACTTTGCGTCGGGTGTCCAGAGAGTTGAAAAATATGATTATGTACTCTTTTAAAGAAATGCAATTTCAAGACAATTGGATAGACCCATTTATTTAAAATTTTAATTGGCTATCATGCTCCTTATCCAAGCATGTAATCTATAAATTAATGAAGTTTTTACAGCACTATATATAGTTTCTTGTGCTAGATAGATGATGATATAACGCCTTCAGGTATAACACATAAGCATAATTATGTAAATATACCAGGAATTTAGACAGTGCTATTGTTTTCATTTCATTGATCCATGATGTTATATTCATTAGGCACAAGATATAGTATTACTTATAGTAAGATATTTCATGGTGAAGGTGGACACATAATGATCCTTGTTATCCTAAAAGTATAGGACATGCCCAAGTGCTCTACACACTCTCTGACTCCATGGTGGATTATTGATACCAGATGTTCACTGCTATGCTGCCCATTCATCTGCAAAGTCACCCAAACAATGTATTCTAAATATAAGGTGTAGAATTATGAAAGTGGTTAATACATGTACATGTGAGTAATACAGCTGCTGCCAGTTCTCTTATACTACAACTAACACAGCTGCATTTGTTTTTACTTTTTGTGTCATGAGTTGGTTATTGTATGTGCAGCCTTCGCTTATTTCTCTTTCTCCTGTAATCAGTACCCTATTTGCTGGGAAGCCAATCCTTCTCATGACAGCATTCTATCGGACAAAAAAGACACACACAGAGAAAAAGACAGAAAAAAAAAAAAAAAATACAAACAGAAAGAGCGAGACTACGCCAATATTAAGTAATCAACAATAAATTATCTATGCCTCCTTCCCCGGTTGGCTTATGATATTTAGGCTATCACGCTCTCATATTAACCCCAGCCGCGTCCAACCCACTTCACTATACCCGTCCGCTCTATATCCATGCATGCTAGCTCTATTAAGTCGGTTTGGCATGCCTTCCGAGACCCAACCGTCCTCAACTCTTATCCGGCTCCTTATAGCTATAGGCCTTAGCTCCGTTCTTTCGGCCGCAGTATCAAAAAGGAATCAAGAGTCCTTTTGTTTTTTACATGTGTCAATAGAGAGTTTGTTTTGCTTACTCACAAATAACTTACAGAAGTAGTCATACATTTCAGAAATTTTCATAAAATTAGCACTGGTAGTAACTTTGTAGTAGTGTCCTTGTTAAAACAAATGAGTTCTAAAATTGCATGTGGTGTTCGGAAACTGTATTGACATTTACATAAAGTGTAGCCTCTTTTAGTTAACATCTCTAAGATGAAATCATCCATGTATCCGTGTACCCACCTCAGTCTAAGATGTGTACACTGATGACATGAAGATGAGAAGTGCACCAACAGATCATAGCCAACAACAACAATAGCTGTCATAATGCAATGTTTACACACATTCACGTGTCTCCACAATGAGTTCTTGAAATTATGAATAATACCAACACAATTTCCAGTTTGTATTAACCATACTGTTTCCAGCATACACACAAACGCAACACATCTTGCCTGCCTCGTGCCACATACATACACACACACACACACACAATGGCAGCATTACACACTGTTTTGGTTGTTATGGTGCATCACTGCTACGTCTCTACTGCAGATGGACAAACTATTTGAGCCCCATTTCCAACTTCGAATAGTTGGTTTTTGAATTGTTCTCAATACTATAAAAAGTTTCGTGTACTTCTTTTTTTTCCTTATTGAAGTGCAAAAATACCAATACAAATTAACTGAATATTTTTTCAGAATTTCATGATTGAAATCAAGTAAATCTACAAGTTTAGAATGACCCCACAAAAAACCCACCAATGAACAACAAAATAAAAACACAAGAAAGACTGCTTTGAGGCAATAGAAGAATAGCTGATGACTGCCAACCAAGGCAATCATGAACACACAACAAACATCATCACATAAGTCACATAACCACAACTACATCTTGGTTGATCTCACCACCCATGTAATTTCAGATGAGGGACCACACAAACACTCATGTATGTATGTACATGTGTCCAGACTCCTGCAATACACACACACTCACACACATAAGCACCTGTACACACCAGAGTTTCCAAGTTAACATTTTTTATGTATGTATAGGGAAATTCAGAACTAGTGATGTGGACACCAACACTGTTTCATTACCTTGAATTTGCACCCCAGCAAATGCCAGGCATCCAATCACAGCTGGGTTGACTGGTGGGGCTGGTGGGAGGAAGAGGAAGAAAAAACCAAAGGGAAAATTGCCAGAGTGGGGCTTGAACTAGGATCTCAGGCGCGCGCGCGCACGCACGCACGCACGCACGCACGCACGCACGCACGCACGCACGCACGCACGCACGCACGCACGCACGCACGCACGCACGCACGCACGCACGCACGCACGCACGCACGCACGCACGCACGCACGCACACACACACACACACACACACACACACACACACACACACACACACACACACACACACACACACACACACACACACACACACACACACACACACACACACACACACACACACATTTACAGTGCATTCTAAAAAACATTTCAAGTGATCCTTTCGGTCATTATAGAGTGGGAAGCTGCGGGGTTTTTTCTATTCCCATAAAATTTTGTATTGAGTTCCAGAATAGCACTCTCTCTTCAGTTTTGGAGGATACTGGGAGATAGTTTTAAATACTTTGGAGCGAGCTTTGTAATGGTCCAAGCTTCGGAAAAATTGATAAAAACGCGTTTGAAAGACCGCAAAAGTGCGGCATTTCTAACGACACACTCGCCATGAAATACTTGTCCTTGACACTTCAGCTTTTGTCAGAAGGTAGGCAAAGGGTTTTAGATTGGTATGAACAAATAACATTTTTCCCCAATTTCTATGCCCAACTCTATGTTTTTGCCTGTATCTCTATTTCATGTTTTGCGCGGAGTGGGCTGTTTTCTCAGATCCTGTCACATTTCGTAGGAAACTAGCTCGAAATTTGAAAAGTGGTCAATTTAAAGGACTTAAATTCTCATACTGGGTTCTGAGCCATTCCAAACGCACTACTATAATCCTCTCGAGCATGCATGCTGAGTATTAATAAGAGTTACAAGTATATATGTGTGTGTAAATGTGAATGCAGATACTATGGAGAATACTTAATAATATATAAATTTATAAACGGAGGTAACTTGGATGAACTGATAAAATATCAACAAGAAGATTGCAGATACACTGGAACCTCTCTTATCCGTTCGTCTAAGTTACGGACACCTCTGTCTACCAGACACTAATAAACAGTGAATGACTGTTAATAAGCTACCAAACCAAAATCAATGATTAAAATTGTGTAAATATTTCCACATGTTACATTGAGAATTCAATTGCGGTGTTGAGGAGAGTGGAACATGGAAATCAAGATGCTAGTTCAGTGGGGCCACTAGTTCTAGAACTTAACGATTGGAGGGAATGGAAGAAAGGTCACGGCACTCAAGTATAGCAATTTAACTCTAGCAAGAAAGCTCGAGATAATTATAGCGGAAATTAAAAAGGAAAGTCAGTGAGGTTAATCTGGACAGTTCTAAAGCTACCAGCGAATGATATTTGAATGTGTTTCTGAGTTAGGGGACATTTCTTAGTTTTGGTCCCACACAGTTCTGGATAGAGAGGTTTCAGTGTAATAACCCCCCCCCCCCCCCCCTCACAGTTGTTTTTGTCTCACCTGCCCCAAAGTAGGTACACTAATTAGTAAATAGATGGTCCATTAGCACAGACCCACTAATCTTGTCCAAGGAAATATTAGTTGAGGGGAAGGGCTGCTGGTAAGCCAATATTTGAAGGAAAAAAAAAAAGAAAAAAAAAAAAAGATGCCTTCAGGATTTTTGAAGTGCAATAGCTGACCATGTTGACCAACTCACGGTGATGTCATTGCATTGAAATGCACAGAAAGTGGACTGTTAATTGTTGTTGATGTATGTCACATCAAATGCCCAATATTTGTGGGAAAATCAATGTACATACACAAATAAAGCATAGCCTTTTTAGACTAGATTCACTATAGGGAGCATATGACCTCACTGAAACTCTCTGGCATATCTCACTGTATATTAGAAACATGTGTATACACACACATGCAAAAATGCAAAATGCTAATTATCTTGCAACTGCTAGCAGTTATGCGCACCTGGCAGAGCCAGGATGCCTGTGCACTAAGCAGGCACTGTGAGCCGTGCAAGCAAAGCTCCTAGAGTCGGGCTAGGAACTCTCGTAGGAGCACAGGCCTTTCCTCACAGCAAGTGATGTAGGCACCCGAAGTCCCACCTAGACCATTGCTGTTTCATGAGAAAAGGCCTTGAATTTGCAACCAGGTACCCAATCACAGCTGGGTGGACTGGTGGGGCTGGTGGGAGGCAGATAGAAAACTGCCTGAGTGTGGGGCTTGAACTCAGGACCCTCAGGCCCTGAGCCAAGGACACAACCATTACACCACCGCACAGCCACACACACACACACACACACACACACCTTGAACCTTGAAAGAAAGCCACCCATTGGATGATGCTTCTCTGACACAAGTGACAGACTAAATCACAGTAACTAATGTTTTCAACGAGTAGTCACACATCTGTGTCTATCAATGTCTTGCTTGCGTATGAATGCTCTCTCACACATACTACACTGGTATGGCTTATCTGTCACTGTCATGCCTCCCATGGAAACTAAACACATGAATAATGAATAAAACAGTCATGGAGACTGAGCACATGTACACTGTAGCACATGTATAATGAATAAAACACAGTCATGGAGACTGGTCACGTGTACACTGTAGCACGATGTGGGCACACCCACATGAAGAAGGAAGAAAAAGGAACATATGTGTGTGTGTGTTTGAACATTAATTGTTTATGCTGTAACATGGAAACAGCAGTTGATTGTGTAGTTGTATGTGGTCATGATTTGTTTGTTAATAAATGTAGGAATGTTGTATGCATGGAGTTCGTTTATATGTTGATTATAGGAAGTTGAATGAGATTACAGTGAAGGAACCTTATTATATACCTGGGTTTGAGGAAATGGTTGAGATTGTAGGAAAGGGTCGTGTGTTATCCAAGGTTGATTTATCGAAAGGTTTTCACCAGGTGGAGGTATTGGAGGAGGATCGTCATAAAACTTGTTTTGTTTGCCCTTTCGGGAAGTTCAGGTTTCGGAGAATGCCATTTGGGTTGACCAATGCTCCGTCGGTTTTTCAAAGATTAATGGATTTGGTGTTAGTAGATTGTGTAGACTTCGCAAGAGTGTATATTGATGACATCTTGGTGGTGTCCGGCTGTTGGAGTGAGCATTTGGTACATTTAGGAAGGTTGTTTGAGGCGCTGACATTGGCGGGCCTGACATGCAAAAGAAGTAAATGTTGTTTTGGTAAGGTGAGGTTGGAGGTTTTGGGCCATGTCATCGGAGGTGGAGTAATCAATGTGCCGGAAACCAGGGTGAGGGCTATCAGGGAGCATCCCCTTTCAAAGACTAGGAAGCAGTTGAGGGCATTCCTAGGTCTGGTGGGCTACTATCGTCATTTCATCAGGAACTACCATAGCTGGTCCTCTTGTTTTACGCCCTCTACGTCAAAGAATGTGGCTGGGACAGTGGAGTGGTCTAGCCAGATGATGGAGGCGTTTCATGGATTGTGTAAGTCATTGTGTCATAGTGTGTGTTTAGTTGTTCTGTGTGTGTCAGATGTGTTTGTCTTAGAATGTGATGCCAGTGTGTCTGGAGTGGGTGCAGTTTTGTCAGTGGTCAGGGGAGAGGAGCATCTGCCGGTTGCGTTCTTCTCCAAGCAACTAAAGGGAGCCCAACAGAGATATAGCGCTCAGGAGCTGGAGGGGCTTGCCCTATTCGAAGCTGTTAGACATTTTGCCTTCTATCTGTACGGGAAGGAGTTCACTGTGGTGACGGACCACCGTTCTTTGGTGACGTTGATGACGACTAGGCAACTGAACCATCGTCTGTATAATTGGGCGTTGAAGTTAATTGAATTCAAGTTCGATGTGGTGTATCGTAGTGGTCGTGAGAATGGTGTGGCTGATTGCCTGAGTCGCTGTCACATGAGAGAGATAGAAGATGGTGCTGTTGGAAACCATCAGCAGAAGGAGGAGGGGGGAGATGTGGGCACACCCACATGAAGAAGGAAGAAAAAGGAACATATGTGTGTGTGTGTGTGTGAACATTAATTGTTTATGCTGTAGCATGGGAACAGCAGTAGATTGTGTAGTCCTATGTGGTCATGATTTGTTTGTGTCAGTTGTGTTAATAAATGTAGGAATGTTGTATGCATGTGTGCATGTCTGTAGCAGAGCAGGAACTTTTCATCTTTTTGTGCAAGTATTGGGTGGAGTTTGGAGTTCTATAAAAAACCCTGGCTTTACTTGTCATTGTACCAGTCTTTGTTCATGTCACTCAATTAGTTGTGTGTGCATTTTTCTCTAATTAAAGTAATTTAATCTACCTTAAGACCTAGCCTGAGGATTGGTCAGTGGTTAGCCTTGGGTAGCTAGAGAGGACCTTGATTCTGGTGGCAGCAACTATTTTGCTGTCATCAGGTGTGAGCAAGCCCACACACATGTATAATGAATAAAACAGAGCCATGTACACTGAGCACATGTACACTGTAGCCAGCTACAGGTCATTGCTATACATTTTGGTGTAATTCATTGATCAAGTCATGGATGAGAAAAAATACATATGGTTGCATCAATTCTTGTAGAACCCCACCTCCAGAAGGAGTGCTTCAACTGTGGGGCTATTGTGGACAGAGCCGATTTGCAACAGTATTCAAGAATTAGTTCATTTAGTTGCACTGCTGCAGTGATGTCTCTATGAACTTGTACTTTATTGAAATGGATGTGGCTATAATTCTAGTTACAGCCCTGCACAAGTGCATATCCAAAAAAATAAGATCACACAGTGGATACCCATGATTGGTGCAACCAGCAAATTTTAGCTACATTACCTAAGAAAGTTAAGTATCCAGCAACAGAAACATAGCAATCTCACTTAATATTAGCTATACATACACAAGAGCCAACATACTGTAAATACATTTTCTTATAGCTAGCCATAAATCTCAACTTGCACGTGCATATGCAGCTCCGGAATAAAGTATAGCCACCGAAACATCTCTAACCTTTCTTACAGAGACATTCCACCCAGCACAAGCTGCGTATTACTTACTGAGACTGGACACGAGAAAGGACAAAGGCATTTCTACTTATCCCTCCCCACCACCATTTTGGAAGAGGTTTGTGGATGATATCATTACAGCCTTACCAAAAGTTTCAGTGCAACCATTTTAAAACCATCTAAATTCTATAGGAGACCATCAACTTCACCATTGAGTTGGAATCCAATGGAGAACTCTCTTTTCTGGATACAATAGTGAAGCTTAATTCCAATGGAACATTATCCACTACAGTTTTTTGTAAGAAGACGCACACAGATAAATACTTGTCTTTTGCATCCCACCATCCCATAGCTCATAAAATAGCTGTCATCAAGACTCTTTTTTGTCGAGCCAACTCCATCTGTTGCTCTGAACAGGACAGAAATGTAGAAAGGGCACATATGCGATCTGCTTTGAAGATGAACGGCTACCCTTCACGTGTCATCTCAAAAGCCATGCGAGCGAGACCAGCATCTACTAGCAAGGTGATGATGAAACCCAAGGCAACAGTAGTCTTACCTTACATAAAGAATGTGTCAGAATGCATAAAGAGAATTCTGTTACCATTGGATATCAGAACTTGCTTCAAGCCACACACTACCCTCAGGCAGCTTCTAGTTCATCCAAATGATCCAATTCCAGTTGAGTCACAAACAGGAGTGATATACCAGGTATCATGTGGAACTTGTCACATCTCTTATATTGGGCAAACTGGACGAACATTAACACATAGATTAAAAGAACATAAGCAAGCTCTAACTTCACCTTATCATTTTTCAGCTGTTGCGGAACGTGCATTGAAAGAGAGTAATGTTATTGATTGGAAGAGTGGTAAAGAGATTGACATCTGCCATCAGTTATACCCTCGTTGTTATTTGGAGTCATGGTACATTAAAACTGAAGGGAGCAAGATCAACAGAGATGAAGGATTGTTGCCTCAAGTTTATAGTAGCCTAGTGAAACATACAAACAAAACCAAATAGCTAACCCTCAGGACTCATGGTTACCACCAAGTGCTTTAACATGTACCACCCTTAGGCTTTCACCTGCCATAGTAACTATTTATATATTTTTTAATCATTACCACTGATGAAGGCTACAGTCAGTAGCTGAAACGTTTGGTGTTTTAACTTTTTGTGTTTTTTGGTCAGTGTTTCTCTCTAAATATAATATATGTCTACAATACCGGATCACATAGGATTTTACAGTATTTATCACAAGCACTCTGCTCATGCTTTCAAAAAGCATTACCTTTGAGAAACCCTCGAGATAGCAAAACAAAAGCATTCTGGTAGTGCAATTATAACTAGCAAACCAATATTAATAGCTGGTTTAGTCACTTCATGTATTCATTGTTAACTTTCTGGCACATAAGAAACAAAGAGTAGTCTTCAGTCACAATACCAAAGCTATTTTATTTCCAACTTTGCAAATCATTCTAGATAGAAAGTTGTAATTTACTACTCCCATCTAGCCAAAACTTCTCTTTGAAAATCTATGTTAGGTTGATGTGGACTTCCTAACACAATAAGCTGTGTGACGCCTTAGAAAGAAAAAAGAGGAGCATACACCCACTTTTGGAAAATTATCACTCAGCCACAGAGTGTTTGTGTGTTAAGCAAGCGGTCTGGGTTCAATTCCTGGTGACAGCCAAACATTTTTTTTAAATGTGTATGGTTAAAAAAAAAAAAAAAAAAAAAAAAAAGCCGTGAAAGAGAGAATACATCCACAAAAATATTTGTACAACACACACACAAAAAAATTAAACATACCTTTAGTGAACCAATTTTAGTCTGTCACATGAAGTACAGCATAAAGACTTCAGTACTCTGCAAAACACATAACACACACACATACACACAGAGCAGTATGGTACATATAAATAATAGCTGGATAATAAATTTAGACATCATTTGATTGAACTCAGATATAGCTCTCACACTAGAATAGTTAAAAATACATCTCACCTAAGTATTACTGCCTTAAGGAATGCTTTATTGAATATATATTTTTATTAATGCTCATCTACACAATCACATAGGAACCACGATGTCAAACATTCAGTATGCACATACGGCAGTTCTGGCATCTCAGTTTAATGCCAAAGGCACAAACCTGCACTGAGCAAAACTTCAAAGTAGTGAAGAGTGTGAACTGACAAAACAAAACAACTGTCTTGGCTTTACCCAGAGTGGTCAATCTCAGGATAACTGTCTGTCGGAACCACCCCCACAAAGGAGGAAGAACTGACCTACAGCCATCTGTCTGATCTTGGAACAGAACCTGTTATTGATTACCAGTTCATTTATCTCATCATTTAACACCCACACCTTACATTTGGCCAGCTTGCGGGCGCCTCTCATTTTAAAACTTAATCATATTCATCTGAATCTCCACCTACTTCCTACCCATCTCAGTTCTATACCATATCATCCTATATAATCTGTACCAACTCGCAATCAATTATTCTTCTTGCGCAAATAAAGTCTAAGTGCTGGCAGGAGCCTACTGTATGTCTCACTGACTAATTAGATGCCATTATAAGAATTCTGGTCCTTCGAGAACTTTATTATTAACTTCATTATTTTCTCTTTATTATTTATTATTTGACCTTCCCTGTGGTGGATTTACACCCCACCAACAACAACAAAACCAAGACATATACGGCTGGTAAATGACACGAATGGCTGCAGTCAAGTAACTATGCGTGGTGGTTGATGTGTATAATATACAGGAGGACATATCATATGGTATACAGTAGAATGTCAGTTATCTGGATAAGTTGCAACTGAGAGGTGTTCGGATCAAAACAGAAAACGTATTATAATTATGTAATATAGTATTATGTATTCTTGTTTGTACATGCTATTATTAGATTTATGGTGTTCGTTTAACTGAAGTGTTCGGATAATGACATTCTACAGTGTTACCAAGTAGCATCAATTTTTTGGCAATTGCAGAATTAATTTCAGGTACAAAGCCACACCTCAAAACCACAAGCAAAACATTTTTAAGTCACCGACTTAAACACAAGTAGAGCTATTTTACTTGGAAATATACACCAGCACAGTAGACATTGAATTTCCTCGTCAATTTTTTAGACAAAGATTTTGTAGCATCTCCTTTGGAGCACTTGCCACAAGTGGCTTCATTATGATCAGAGTTGTGATCTAGCATTCTTGTGTAAAATGTACAAGTTCGCCATAATTAATACCACTGGTGCCACACCCAGTTTACTAACTACCTATATCACTGCACAGTTTTATAACTGGTGTAGTTTTTTACTTGATCAGGTCCTTCCAGAGAAAGACACAATTAGATAGTGACCCTGCCTTGAGTTTATAATGTCCCTCCAATAGCATTGATGAAAATGTAGCTACGCACTGCAGGGTTCAGGTCTTCCTAACGCCATAGATGCCACGTGGCATTTTGTATTTGGTCAGCGGTTCTCCTTATTAAAAAAAAAAAAAAAAAATCAATTATCCAATATAACGCTCCCATTAAATGTTTATACATTGCTCTGATGTAGCACTTCCTATAATAAAATCGAAATGATAGTACAGGTATTTAGTTGTTGTTGTTTTTTACAACTGCTGGAACCGTTGAGTTGTTTGTCCTCCCAAAATTATTTAATAGTACGAGGTTGAGAAGCTCGGAATCCATCAAATAGCAGATTAATAAGCGTGTACTCTGTTTGAACCACATAGCAGCTCTGAAACTGTCAGAAATAGAATTTCAGTTAGTACGGTTGGTAACAGTAAGTCCAAATTTGTAGCTATTTGTTGTGTGGACTAATAGACTATTTTTTTGGCATCATAGTAAACAGTTTTGTTCTGTACCTGCTTTTAAAATATATCTCATTGCTGAATGTCTGTGCAGGAAAAAAAATTAATAAATAAAATATTATTGGCGAGCGGAGCGAGCGAGATACTCTCAGGGGTAACACAATAGACGTACGTATGTCATTTTGTACTTTGAATGCTATTTAACATAGTTAAATGAGGTTAACGGAGGGAGCCTGCTGGTCTCTCTTCGTGGGGGCAGGGTTGGTAAACCTACATGCATGTGGTCACGTGGTATGATGTAGTATATGACCGATTGAGAGTATACTCTGCGCAGGCGTGTAAGCTACACGTGTACTTGGCTGCCAGGGCTAGGGCTAGGGCTAGGGCCTGAATGAAAATACTGTCTGAGGGCTTTTGAACCCAAACTTCTTGGGCAGACTTTATAATAGCCAGGTATTTGGAAAATTCGTTTGGGCGGAGTGCATTTCCAGCTAAGAAAAAAATTGCATCAGAATGGCTAGTTCTGAGGAAGAGCTTATTCTGTTGCGTGACAATCGCCATATTCTTGAAATTGCTCTTAAAGATAATCTCAGCCCCATATTGGAGGAGTTAAACATTAAAGGTTTGATAAAGCCAGACATATACAACAAGTTCAAGGATTTTGATGTGAAGCTCTCCTCTACTGAGAAAGTCAGTATGGTGCTGTCGTGTTTACAAGACAAAGTACAACTCGATCCTCGTCACTTACAAACCTTCGTCTCTATCATATCAGCTCCAAATATTCGTGTATATTATGAAGAAATCATTGCTATTCTTGAACCGAGTGAGTGTTAACCTTTTAGAATTGAATGTGGTGTTGCCATAATCATAACTATTGGAGAGGGCAAAGAAGCAGCATTTGTTTGCCTCCCTAGAGAAGCCATTACCCTCCCTAGAAATAATTTAAGCAACATGAAGACAGCGTAGGTTACATATACTGTAAGGGTCCTGAACTTTACTCTCATTGGCTGAATTATTCTGTCATTGCTATTGCATGGGATATATGTACATATTATGAATTTTTTTTGGTACTAATTGGGTTAGGATATGTACCAAACAATCTTTACCTATTTCTAGCCATATACGTATGTATATACATATATAAGCTATACTAGTTTTCAACAATAGTGGATCTACGGTAAAAAAAAACTACCATTTTATGGCCATACTAGGAACAGATTTAATCTATTGTAAGATTTATCAGATGCAACAAGAAAACCATTCTCTGTGAAGAGCCAGCTGTGATAAGGTTTTACAGCTAAAGTCATACTCAACAATACAATAATAAAATTGTGTGGAAACCAGCAGACAAACAAATATTTTTACATAGCTAGATACTATATAAAGTCGGTGCTTTGGTAATAAAATATTCACATACTGTATAATGTGACTATATCAATTACGAGATTAAGAGATTAGGAAAATAACCTATACAGTATTTTAAGCCTCTGTAATTGTCCATTTAGGTATTATGGCTGCTCCGGAGAAGAGAACTATAGTAGCCTGTAATAGGCATCTTGTAGATGGCCTAGCAGTGGAAGACATTGAGAGTATTGCTGATGACTTGATAGATAACAACCTCATCTCTAGTGATGTCTACCAAGGATTATTGCTTCCTACCAAAACAAAGACACAGAAAGCCAGAGATGTGGTTAGCAATGTGACTGAGATATTGAATGCAAATTCTGAGAGCTTTGTAAAATTCATCAAAGTTTTGAAAGATAACGAACTGCAAGAATTGGCAAAACATCTGAAAGACAAATTTGGTAAGTATATAATTTCCAGAAGTAAATGTAAATATTTTGTCACAGTGGATGACTGCTAAATATCTAGATGTTATCTCCCTCCTCTCCGCTTGATCCTGAGTCGCTAGCAGCACTGTAACTGGTAGACGCCATCTTTCCAAATTGACTTTGAAAAAAATTCAAATTTTGCATAGTTACCTGGATCACACGACATGCTCACTTTTTTCCTATGATGTAGTAAGCATTGCCTAAGACTGTACATAATGGGGAGGCACCCAGTTGAACTGCCTATTTTATAAAAATAGGAGAAGACTGTAAGTCAAACCGCAAAAGTCTTGGTCGGTAAAGAAGCGGTTGTTTCAATGTGTTATGGAAGGCTACTGGGCTCAAGCAATTTTTCGCTGCTTGTACAAAGCTCTGTAGATGACTGGATCCATAAATGAAGCTGTTGTGAAGAAAGTAACTTTTTCGACGGAGAACCGATGTTTTTTTTTTTGCCGAGGAAGAAATAAACGCTATTGCTATGAGGTACTGTCGAAGCCTTCCTGGCAAGCTATTGTAGATGCTTCTCCAATGCATTATTGGGCACCTGTGCATGCAATCTGAAGGTTGTAGCTATAAAGTAACTATTTTTTAAAATTCGGAGAAGCCGACCGTTCGTCTTCTGCTTCTAATAGGGAACCAGAACGTAAGGGTTAAAGAGCCACTAGGCATAATAAATGTATGATGCATAAACTATTGAGTAGCTGTTGTTGTTAAGATAAAGTGTGCTGGCATCTAAACAATACATGCACTCTATATACAGTAGTCTACCATATAATTGTCCATGGGTACTAACTCATTAACTTACCAATATTGCCAAGTGAGCACTTACCCGTATACTAATTGGCAAAGTTTTATTTTGATTGCGCAAGAATTTGCACACGGTTAAAAATTGCACTCAACACTTTAGAAAACCTTCGCATACGTGGGAGACACTACTTTTTATATGGTACAATAGAACCTGTGTTCAGTTCTGGGCTCTCTAGACTTTGTCACCGCTATTCTTGTCAGAACTCAGGGTTCTCAGTCTATCAAATTCGTGAAGTGAAGAGATCTTTGTCCATATTGTGGGGCACTTAATTGATGATCACTACCTATTCAGGCATGGAATTTTATACCAGGGTGGTTACCTGGTAAGTAGGTACTCGCATTTAACAAATAAGTGAACAAAATAGCCTCTTACGAGGTAGATACAGTTGACTAGATCCCTGCCCATAGCATTCTATTAATGTTGTATAGTGTGTTCACTTTCATTTCTCTTTTCTATTTGTCCTCCAGTTGAATATGGCGGTGACAGAAGCAGTCTGGGACAAACCAAGCAACTGTGAAAGGCCAGGAATAAATAGACTACATACCAGTCAAAACTGTTTTTGTTTATATCCTCTGTGATTAACTTTATCATTAATATGAGCTTGAAAAGCTCTATTTAATCGTATTTTGTTTTAGGTTGTCATTATTATAATTCTCAAGTTACTTTGACATTTCTGTTTTCACTCAAGGTGCACTTCGCTAGTCGCCGTTAAAAAGCGGCTGTACGATTTAATTGCGTATGCGGAGTACGCCGTTAAGTATACGGAAACGTTAATTATACCAGAAGTGGAAATTCAATTTATGTTTTCTCGATTTCTAGTTCAATTGCTTTGCTGAATACAGCCCAGTTCAACTGCCAGTTTCTCTGCACGTTGAAGGCTTTACCCTCCAGTATTTTAGCACTAAGTTGAGATAAATTGTAGCTTTTCATTAGCATAAAAATCTCAATTTTTTTGGTTTGCTCCGTAAGGTCCCTTTTCCTAGACCCACTCACATATATATATATAATTGTATATATATAATATATATAATATATTTATTCCACCCTAGATACCTTCACAATGATATTTTTAGGTCCATGACCCTGACATAACTCATGTTATTTCATGCTATTTCATTACCCCTGTAGTTATAACAACTGGCCAAACTTTCAATTTTACAGCTTCCTTCCCCTGGTGTACCCTGCTCTTTACCCTGCTCAACAGGGTTAGAGCAGCTGCTAAAATATCAGCTGGGGGTGTGGGTAGCCCCTACAACCAACTTTAGGCTGGGAGTTACCCTTCCTCTAGTACTAACTACTGTAGTGAAAATATCTAGTGTGGAATAAACCACTTATTACACTTGTTAGAGTGTTATGGCAAGATATTTCACTCTAGGCTTTATTTTTACTCTGGCTCTGGCTGGTGAAAATAAATTCGCCTGCTAGTGAAATATTTCACCATATCACACTCTGGCTCATGTAATAAGATTATTTAGAACATATGTAGTTGACCCTTTTTGTATTCTGAAGTAGGCATTCTATCCAGTTTAGTGTTGTTCAAGAGAGTGCACAGGGATACTAAATGCCAGAAGGGAAAATAGTACTGATAGTATCCTCCCTTCTAGCATTTTATTAATTTTTGGCTTATGAGTAGTGCAACCATTGATAAAAGGATTTTTATTTTATAAATGGTGCAAGAATGTTGTTTGCAAGGTTTCCCTATCAGATGCGAAAGATAAGATTGCATGCCTTGCACAAACCAATAACAATCAACACTAAAATGAGGAACAATAAAAAAGGTTATGTTCTTTTTTTTCTTTTTAAGAAGTTTTAGTGCTGTTCTTGTAGATGTTTATATCACTACAGTTATGACGATTGAACACACCATTCAAGTTCTCATAGAAAGATTGTTTGCATTGGTAACAGCACTATCTTCATAGTATTTAGGGCTAGGGCTAGGGCTAGGGCTAGGGCTAGGGTGTATATAATCTAAATCCTTCTGTACTTCAGCGTCCAGTATTCTCCATCACAAGCTGTTCATCAATGTAAGATACAAAACCTTTTATACGGCCTAGCTATATATATCTTTCAAAATTTCATCATTATGTGAAGATTGACCAAATCTTGATTCAAAAGCTAAGCTAGACTGGAGATTGACTGTAAAGAGCAAAGCTGGAGTACTGACTATGACGGGCTTGACTTGAGAGTTGACAGTGAGGAGCTAAACAAAGGAGAGATAACTGTGAGTTGAAGAAGGTGGAAGAGGAGCTGGCTGAAAGAAAATATAGGAGAAACGAAAGCCAGTTTTATACATTTTATCTCACAAATTGAGCTGAAATGTGAAAATAAGTAGTGTAGATTGTGGCGTGACAGGTCGGCCGGACGAGTAGGAGCCACCACCAGAGTTACGTCTCTCTCGCAGTTTAGCCGCTAGAGGCTATCAAACCTCTACCAACCCCAAGGTTCAATTCGGAAGTATGGCAAGGGTGAGACTTTAGAGCATGAGACATAACTGAAAGGTCACGCATACCTGCAGGACAATATATAGGGAACCCACGAGCATGCGCGGGACATAGAAATGAAATGATGTAAGGGTGTGCGTGATGATGAATAAATGACTTGAGTTCGGGTGACTTGTAATGTGTGCGTAAGTAAAAGAGTGTGTGTTTGTGAATGTGGTGGTCCGTACCACCACATAGATGGGTAGGCTGGAATGTTCTTTTGACTAAGTTCACTGAAAGCATAGTGATATTGGTTCTCCTGACTCTTATTCCATCACTTTCACCGGTTCACTGGAGTCGAGCGAACAACATATGAAAATATTCAACTACACACTATGGCTCCTTAGATTTGCTGCAATTATTGTGCTTCTCTCAGTAATGTCCCTACCGTCTTTGTCGTAGAGTGTCAACATAGAACAAAGGAGGAAATAAATGACTTAGTAACTAAGGCTACAGTTGCTATGTTCTACAGCTCTCCGGCCTCCTTACACATGGGAAGCACGACAATTGAACAACACTGCCAGCTGGCCACTAGCAATTTTCAGCTCAAATGATTATGACTTGCCGGTAAAGGGGAATTTTTGGTAGTACAATAGTATACAGATGTACGGCAAAAAATCGACTAGCTTTTTCTTGAAAACTACGTCAAAACAAAAAACTCTAGCACATTAAAGGTGTAGAGTTCTCTATCTCTACATCATTTCAGAGCCTGGAAGGCCATCGTCTTTGAATGAATGAATGAATAAATGAATTACACACAGAAAAAATGACTACTGTAACCCTCCCGCGCTTGTGCATTGGGAATTATAATGCTTAGTCATGAGCTGCAAGTAAACAAGTTGTGAAACTTGTCTTAATTATCAGATGTTTAATTATCAGATGATTTGAAGTTGGCCAAATAAGGAGAGAGAGGAAAAAAAAAAATTCTCAGGGTGAAGCTAAAATGTGAATATGTTTACCCTGTCTTATTTTTTGAACAAATATTAGTTTAATAACAGCTAATAATAATCTATACTAATTGATAAGGATTGATAGAGTAGATGACCAGCAAGTGCTGTCCTGAAATGCCATAAATTGCCCATCCCATCCTGTGATCCATGGAACTATGGGATTCCATGGTGGTATGTCCACTTGTCACTCTGACTGATACATGAATATTGTGCGTGCACTCTAACTTAACTCTAAGTATTCATCACGACAATACTTATATGAGATCGTGGAATGGAATGAATAGTGGGAGCATGGGTAAGGGAGGACAAGAGGAAATCCTATGGAATGTCCCATAGTCCCATGGGAAATCCATGATATATCATGGGACCTGCGGGATGGACAGTAGAAAACACATTTATCTGTAAGAGGAACAGGTCCATATCCCATAGAATGTCCCTCTGTCCCATGGGATCGTGGGATGGGATGGACAATTTATGGCATTTCTGGCCTATAAAAAAGCATTGGATTTAGAAATTTAATTTAATTAAAGTGTAACAGTAAATATTACTTTTTTTGTCTGGCGCATGCATGAATTAATTTTTGTAACGATCTGTGAGCTAGAGGGAGCCTGCAAGTCTCTCTGTGGGGTGGAAGGAACTGGCCACAAGGCAGAGGGTATGCAGGTAATGTGCATGCAGGTAGGAGTGGGTCAAGAGTATATACTCTGCGCAGGTGTACTTGCCACATGGTGGTAGCATAGTGAGTAAGGGGTAGCAGGGCCATGTTCGTTCCCCCATCTCCCAACTCCTCCTATACTAGTATTTCCACCCTTTGAGGGTGTGATAGCCAGGCACTTAACACCTCTATGGCCTTACCTGGTCATGAGGATTTCCCCTAAGCTGAGGGATTCCCCTAATGTGTAAGTTGCCTCAGCACATGTGGCTAACAGCATGCATTGGGTCGGGCTAGCCTGACCTTCTCAAATAATGGTAAAGTAAGATGGTTTAAGGGTTATCTTGTCAATCAGTGTTATGGCGACCACATTAATACATTATAATGTTTATGTTAAGGCTCAATACGTATAGTTTAATTGTGACAATTTTATTGCTATTGTTAGTGGCTCCAAATTATGGCAAAGGTAATTACACTTTGTCTTTTATCTGGTCCACTTTGCTGTTAAGCATATAATCCATACTTTCTTTGTCTACTAAACAGCTATAAAGTACTTAATTTTCAACACACAGAACATGGACTTATACTCCACATTAGCATAAGCATCATAGCTATGGCCTTCTTTGTTGCCTCCACTTCCTTAAATGAGTATAGTTTTAATTAACAAGTGCAAATACTGTAACAGGGGTAACAAAATCCATGTGGTGGAATGGAGACAGGTAGGCACTGCCAACAGAGTTCGGCTGATAAGGTTCAAATTTTTCTTACACAAGTCAGAACTGAATTAGAAAATGTCGAAATAGTATATATAACAATGAGGTATGTGGGTGTTGAGCATGCGTGCAGAAATGAACAATTCCATTTATGTGTAAGTATGAGTGCTTGGCGGGAAAGTAAGGATTATGTAATGGTGTGCTTTAAATGGTAAAGATAGTTAAATCACGAATGTGGGAATTTGCAGTATTCTTGTCTGGGGTTGGCAAGCTCTGTAATTCTCACTATTGATGCAGCAGTTTAATAGTTGCTGCCACCAGACTTCTGTGGCAAGTGATACTGAATTGTCAAACTATAGCTACCCACAAGTTGAATTGGCAGGAGGTAGGTTTAAAGCATAACAGTAACAAGACAATACACAAGGACATCATAGACATACACAGAGTGAGTGGAACCATGAACAGCTTTGCTTTAATACTCATGCTGCTCATGGGCTAAAAATAGTCTCTAGCTAAGTGTGAATGATTCGAAATATAGTTCCAGCAACTAATGTGATATGATCTGTGTGAAAGTGTTTCTTGTTTGAATGAAAATGTTAATGACTTAAATGACTTCAATACATAGTTTAATGGCTCCTGTGGAGTGCTGTTGAGGTTGTAAGTTCAGTTCTCCACAACGAAATAGCAAAATTGAATCACAGTTTCTTTGATTATGTGGTGGCATTTCTCCACAATCAAGATTCCATGGTGTTTTTTTCCTTCATTTTTTTGCTTGATTATGGTATATTCACCTACACTGCTGATTATGTAAGTTGTAAAGCATCTTGATGAAATAAGTAACAAAGTAATGATTAAACTTATCGATATTCAGTAATGAGTTGCAGCCTTGGAATCAAACTAGCCTTTAGGAAGCCTAAATGCATGAACTTTTGTTTACTTTATAAACTATAATGGATCCAGGAAACACTATTTCTCTTTGTTGATGTTGAATGGGTGAGTCAGGTTAGAACATTAACTATAGACACAATGCGAAGTTGTGGCTCATGGCTAGCACTCACTAACTATAAAAATTGAACTTTTTTTTTAAGAAATGAAGTGTTTAATAAATCCTCATTGTGTATGAAATACAGTTAAGTTAGCTCACTCACCAATTTTGCTCAAGCACACCACTAGTTATAGCTTTGGTTATGTAGTACTTCTTGCAATTAAAAATTAGAATGGTAGCTGTAGTATTGTGTTTTTTTTTGCAGACTATTATGAACACTATGCAGGAGTCAAAACGAAGTTTTCACGTATTATATTAGGTTCTATGTACAGACACAAGGCATCAGTTTTTATTTTGGTTTTCTAGACATTTCAGTTTGGGCTACCATAGCTTGTAACTCACAATTAAACCTTTCGACGCCATAACCGCATATAAGCAGACGAGAATAGATCTGCATTCTCTGAATTTAAAAATAAAATCTATTTTATATTAAACCGTCATTTCGTTTTCATACGTAAAGTAGGTGTTATACTTCATTTTAAAAATAATTGAACCTATAGGGACAGGTTAAGTATTTTTTTAATTGTCTGAAAATGGAGATCGAGAATTTTTCTTTTGCTGAAAATTTCAGGACGCCGAGCGCCAAATTTTTTGTTGCCTATGGACTTCGAACTCTCACAATAGAAAGTATGAAGCCTATAGAGAGTCCCTCAGCATTTTGGAAGAATATGAATAAAGTTTTCCTACTGGACAATTGAGAGCAATCGTTTGAGTTAGTTCCTCAGAGTCTCCTCGAAACCTCCTGTAAGATGGACTGGTTCCGGTTAATTTTCAGGCTTTTAGAAGCTTATTTTGCTTGTTATAAGGCTATAGCTACCTACTTTATATGCTTGGCTGTTTGTGTGTAGCTTTTTGCGGTTACTTTGTGGTAGAAATTCAAAAATCAAATTAAAATTCCAAAAGACACAAGTGTTGAAGTCAGCGTCGAAAGGGTTGAAGTTACAAAGTTTCGACGACCATTATCTGTCCAGATGTCAGTGGGGAGACTTTGCCTGCTCACAAATCTGTTCAGAGTAGCCATGCATGATTCTGTGGAAAGTTCGCTATGCAAAGCTCAAAATGTATGCATTTAGTTGCAAAACACACAAACAGACACATTTTTTCTTTGGGTTTGTCAGTTTTCTGGATTTAACCCTCTAGGAACCTGTAAAATCTATGCCTGTGACAGAAAATGTAGGGGAAGGATCTGCATGTAGTGCATTAACAAGAGATGGATATGGCAAGGTGTTTAGCTCTCAACTAGTAAAGCCAGTAGGATGATAGGGCCAGCATGGTAGGAAGTGATATGGATATCACAAATTAGGAGCTTGGTGTATATCGATTTACTATGTAGGATCACTGGATGTTGTTGCTAATCTGCTTGAAGTCCCTCACCCACTCGGATTAGTCTATCCTTGTTTAATACTTGATTATGCATAGACAAATACTTAGGCTCATTGATAGCCTTGCCAGCTCTTAGAGTCTTGCAGACTCCTGGAAAGGATTCCCATTGAGGGAGATGGAGAAGCACAGTAGGAGTCTGGTCAATGTCCTTGGGTGCGAGTTGAGGAGCAAGGATTCTTTCTCTTTCTTGATGTGCATGTTGTATAGGAACCGTCAACAAGATATAATTCTCAAGAGGTGGCTGCATGAAGAGAACTGTAGCCAAGGAGGATCTGCAAGGATATCTGGCTCCTTCAGCTGGGTAATGTGTACCATCTCTCTTCAGGTAGCTGATCTGTTTATTTGTAGGTAATTGAAGGAGGCCAATGTGACGGAGACAATTGAAGCCACCAGGTTCATCTCAAGAGGGAATACTAGAGTAGATCAGCAGGTAAGAGACCAAGACTGGCATGTTTTGTTGGGTTCTCCAGAGAGGGTACATGTTGCCAATGTTGTGAGGAAGGAAGAACAAGAGAATCTGAGTTACACGATTGCCATCTGGAATGAGGATTGCTAAGCCAACCAAACACAATGGAGCTGTCAGTACTAGCATACGAATGAGTAGGGGGTATCTTAAAATTATTAACCACAGACTGGAGAAGTCGAGAGGTCAAGAGAGCATCCAAGAACTCTAGCTTGGGTATTGTCAACCTGCTTCAGGGTAGAGACTGGAGTTTCAGAAGTGATTAAAGAAGCAGTAACATGAGTTTATCTTGGTGCAATTATCTCATATAGAAAATGCCACCATAACACTGTTGGCTATCTGATGGACATGAAACTGATATAATACTGTGCTGAGTGGAAGATACAATGATGGTTCTCATTCAAAGATACGCCAGTACTGCTCTTTGCAGTACTTGATTATGGGCCTTGTTGGCCACAGTGCTACCTTCCTTTTCACTCTCTCGAACCCCCCTGTCCTTTCACCTTCCCATTACCTCTGTCTCTCGCTCTACATCCTTCCTTTCTCTTTGATCTTAGTCACCCTATTTGTCATAACAACCTGGTGGGATTGTGCTATTGAGGGTGGCGTTACCCCCTCAGCGAGCATTGGTGGAGTGTTTCCCCTTGCTCTTGCTGCCTTTTGCTTGCTTTGGCCATGGTCATCCATGAGTGCAAGTCTTTGATGGACATATGCATCATGGTTTAGGTCCATGGGTTTGTGCTCACTGCGTTGTTGTTGCGCATGTGTAGGTGCAGGTTTGGGAGTGTTCGACCCAGACAGAGTGCGTGAGTTGGGTCTGCCAACCCTCCCGAGTGCACCAGTGGCGGTGGAGCAAGGAACTGCTGGTTCCTCGAGTGTAGCCGTGACGCCTGCTGAACATAGCAAGTCAGTCAGCGAGGATGCCCCAAAGGGACCTCGGAAGTTCATGCTGGGAGTGAATTCCCCGGTTGTGCCGTCGCGGATCGTGAAACGGATCCTTAGTGCGGATTTTGGGGACATGGCTGAGCTGTCCAATCAGAACCTTGAGTCGGAGAAGAGGCGATCTGGCGAAGGGGAGGACACTAAGTCAACCCCTCTTGTTAAGTTACGCCCTCTCCCAGACCTGCTAGCATGGTCTCGTGCCTTCACACTGTATACAGGTGTTGTGCTCAGCAAGTACCCTGGTAAGGGCATGGAGCTGGCGGCGTATCATGCCATGATCTTGCACGGGCCAGATACGTGTGACTGGTGGAAGATGTATGACCCACAGTTTCGTGAGCAGTTCACTGACTTGGAGTCGGCAGACTTTACAAAAATAGACCAGACATTGTACTCCCGGTCCCTCTGGATGGCTAGTACTATGGGGAGTCCTCGGGTGGCCACACCTACGAATGTGGAGCATGCCGTGCAGCCTCGGGCGAAGAGACGTCGAGTTCAGGTGTGCTATGCGTGGAACGATGGGAAGGTGTGTCCCGTTCTTCCGTGCCGCTATGTGCATTCATTTGCAAGGTGTGGAGGAGACCACAGGAAGTCTATGTGTTCCCACACAGCGTCAGATACCACTAGTGGGACAGCAGCAGACTGATCCGGTCCTGCGGCGCTCAACTCTCCATGCTTCCAGCATTGGATTGAGTGACTCTGTTTATTTACATTATGCTATTTGTGCTGACTGATTGTTTTGTTGCTGTTGCATTTCACTGTGTTGCTGATTGTGATGGTGTGCTCTTATTCATATTTTGTTACGGGGGGATGTCAGTTGTACATCTTGTTCAGAATGTAGGAGGCAGTAGTCTGTTTATCTCCTAAGAGTAGTGCTAGGTTGGTAGGGGACGTCAGCGCCCCGTCCGCTTTATACCATATTATAGGTAGTGGTCGTACTAGGCAAGGGATGTCAGTGCATTTCCTGTTTATAATGTAGGAAGCAGAGCTGGGGCCTATCCGTACACGCATCATTTGCTGGCTCTCGATGGCAAGAGGCCGGAGAACCGGGTGCTCCCGGCGATACCTGGGTGGAGCCATGTCGAATATCCGATGCTACCTGAGGCTTGGGAAGTAGCCTTAGCAGGCCACCCGGATGACGCCTATCGCATGTACCTGGTAAAGGGTTTACGTGAGGGCTTTCGGATTGGCTTGGGGTACGGGTCAATGGGCCCCAGCACTCAAGCCGATCTCAGCTCGGACGCTAAAAAAGACCCAGTATTATGGGTCTTTCTTCAGCCGAGTGCATATTGGAGCTTGCACCCGTACATTGACATGACCCGTACCCAAAGCCAATCCGAAAGCCCTCACGTAAACCCTTTACCAGGTACGTGCGATAGGCGCCATCCAGGTGGTCTGCCAAGGCTACTTCCCAAGCCTCAGGTTGCATCGGAAATTCGACATGGCTCCTGCCAGGTACCGCCTGCAGCACCCGGTTCTCCGGCCTCTTGCCATCGAGAGCCAGCAGATGATGCGTGTACGCATAGACCCCAGCTCTGCTTCCTACATTATAAACAGGAAATGCACTGACGTCCCTTGCCTAGTGCGGCCACTACCTATATGGTATACGGCGGACAGGGCGCTGGACAAAGTACCAACCTAGGTCTCCGCTCTGCCCCCAAGATCTACAATGCAGTTGCAGACGGCCTTCTTTGGATCCTGAGAGCTCAGGATGATGTGAATAGTATCCATTACCTGGATGACTTCTTGCTTCGGAGCTCCTGACACTCCACAGTGTGAAGTTTCCCTGAGCAGAGCCTTAGCTCGCTGTACACGCCTGGGTGTACCTGTTGCCCCGGATAAGACTGATGGCCCAAGCATGGTCTTAGTATTCCTAGGCATCCAGCTTGACACACGGTCCTTGACAATGAGTCTCCCCTCATCCAAGTTGGAGAGGCTACGGACGACTATCCGGATGTGGATGGGCAAAAAGTCATGTTCCAAGCGGGAACTACTGTCAATCATTGGTCAGCTCCAGCACGCATGTTGTGTGATCAGACCTGGCAGGGCATTCCTCAGGTGCATGATCGACCTGTCGAAGAGGGTGAAGGAGCTGCACCACAAGGTGCGTCTGAATGCTGCATTCCGCTCGGACCTCAGGTGGTGGGGTTGTTTCCTTCCTATCTGGAATGGAGCATGCTCTATGGCCGGTGCGGCTCTGAGAAAGCCACAGGTTATTTTGACTTCCGATGCCTCCGGGAGTAGGGGGTGCGGGGCGTACACGTCCACTGGGGAGTGGTTCCAGTTGGCACTAATGGAGGACTGGAATGGGGTACACATTACTGTGAAGGAGCTCCTGCCTATCGTGCTTGGGGTGGCCATGTGGGGGCCCAGATGGAAGGGTCTCACAGCGCAATGCCGCTGTGACAATGCTGCTGTGGTGGCCATTATAAACTCTGGTAGAAGTAGGATGGATCGGGCCATGCACCTGATGCGATGTCTGTCCTTTTTTCTGGCCAGATGGGAGGTATCACTGGTGTGCACACACATCAGGGGGGTGGATAATGGTGCAGCTGATGCACTTTCACGTAATGACCTACCTTCTTTTCAGCGCTTGGTGCCAGATGCAGCCAGGGAACCGTGCAACTTTCCAGCACAACTACTCCAGTGTGTGGTGTCCAGCACTCCAGATTGGACAGATAGACTGGATCAAACTGTTCAGTCTCTGTTTGTGAGTGGGCTGGCCACCTCCACGCACCAGACTTATTCAAGTGGTCAACGCAGGTACCTTCGCTTCTGCGAGGCAATGAGTGTGCAAGCGCTACCAACCAGGGAGGAAGTGCTCTGCAGATTTGTCGCTCAGCTGGCCCAGGATGGCCTCAAACACCGCACGATAAGGATGTACATGGCAGGTATCCGTCATCTCCACATTGAAAAGGGCCTTGGTGATCCATTCCTTCCTTCACTGTGCAGACTGCAGTATGTACTTCGTGGTGTGAAGTGGACGCAAGCAGTCGAGGGTGGAAATTGTCGACAGCGCCTTCCTATCACTCCTTCATTACTGAGGGCCATTAAGGGCATCTGGGATCGTGATTCTGATGACCCAGATCTGGCAATGTTGTGGGCAGCCTGTTGCTTAGCCTTCTTTGGTTTTATGAGGGCTGGGGAGCTGACAGTCCCGAGTGACCAGGGCTATGACCCCACCATTCACCTGTCCTTGGGTGACATATCCGTTGACAATCCAGCTGATCCGGGGGTGCTGGGGGTCCGGCTGAAGGCGTCAAAGATAGACCCATTTCAAAAGGGTATCTCCCTCCTTATTGGGAGAGTAGCATCAGACATCTGTCCCGTGGCTGCTATGCTGGCGTACCTGCTGGTTAGAGGCCACCAGTCCGGTCCCCTATTCCTATTCAGGGATGGACGATTCCTGACACGTCAGCGGCTGGTGGTTGCAGTACGAGATGCCCTTCGGTTGGCTGGTGTGGACGCCAGTCTGTACGCTGGCCACAGCTTTAGGATCGGAGCAGCCACTACTGCTGCCGCTAGAGGTGTGGAGGATTCTGTGATCATGACACTGGGTAGGTGGAGGAGTCTGGCTACCTGGACTACGTGAGGATTCCAGGTGAACAACTGGCCAGATATTCCACCATGCTGTGCTATGTCATTCTGACTCTTTCAGAGGTGTGCTATTATACTAATGTCATGTGTGCTGAGTATGATTTGTCCATTGTGGAGTTAGTATGTTGTATGTGGAGGGGTGCTGGCTTGGGCATGGTCGTGCCTCCTGTGGCGGGATTAATGGGGCGACCCACCCCTTTAATTATCCCCAATTAGCACCTGTTAATTGGGGGAGTAGCCAAACCAACTCAGCAACTAGTGCTGCAGGAAATAAGTAAATTAATAGTGGTTACCAGTTCGTGGGTAAAGGTGGTAAGTAGAGTGAGAGCTGCAGGATTAATCAAGTGTTTTAAGATGTTTGAAGATATACTTTTCAAAAGAGCATGCTATTTCAAGTACGTCTGTGTTGGTATTTCAGTCAAGTACGTCTGTGTTGGTATTTCAGTCAAGTATACGTGTGTTATTGCTTAAGCATTTTCAATTTGATTACAAGCTCTACTGCAAGAGCAGTATAGTACTAGATAATTATGCATGTGAGTAGCTGCATTTGATTGAGCTGAAATTACCTAGCAGCACAGTCACATGATTAAGATTTTCATTATTATAATTGAAACCTAGGTTTCAATAGACTTAAAAACAAAACATAAAGAGTATGTGTAGATGGCAAACTGTGCCCATTAAAATATCAGCAAGGACATGCATCACATTTTTTCATCACCAGCCAAGATAATTGAAAGTGTGCTTTGGGATTTAGCATCTTCAGCTCTAGTATATGTTTAGCATTACTAACAAAGCATTTAAGATACAGTCTGGCCAACAGCACTTACAAAAAACTAATGCTTTACAAGAAGTACTTTCAATGATTCAGTCATTTTAGGCTGAAATAATTATAATAGCAATTTTTCTCAGTTCTAACAGAAAATTTTCTATTTTTATAAGTAGTTTTACTCATACATAATCTAATAACTTTCATATGAACTAAAACATATATCTAGGTGTTGTGTGTTTATGTGCTTCAACAAGTACTTGAAGTTGTGTTTCTCCTCCAAACGCTTGCAGATGTGCTTGTACAAGACCAAGTGCTCCATGTCTGGTAGGGATGAGTAGTTTTGGCCATTTCTCCCACAAGAGATATGTGTAGAATAGCCCTGACAGCAGGCATCAACTTCATCAAAGTAAGCAAAAATGCTTAAAAAATTTGGAGCATGCTGTATCTAATGTTCTTAACAGCTGGCTCTGTCATTAACCCTCAGTGCGCATGCGGGAGAGGATTATAGTAGTCGTCCTGTCTGTTTGTCACAGAGATTACTGGCAGGAGTCCGTACAGGATGAGAAACTATTGGAGGAGCTAGGCTCTCCCAAACCTGTTTGGTCAAAATTTTGAACATAAGTAAAGGACAGGGCAGAGAGTGCACACTAACTCTGCAAGAGCCAGGGTAGACATAGTGCTACAGCATCACCAGGGAGGTATGTTTGACAATGCCACCCTTTCAGTACTCAGAGGTGGCAGCCATCTCACAGAACAGGCAGAGTCACCTTTCAGGGCAGTTAGTCCTAAAAGAAGAGGTCAAAGATTAAAATGAAGGCAGACACTCCATCATTGTCGTAAGCATACACACAGCTGTCACTGTCACAAATGTGTCAAAAATTATCGAAACCTACTGAAGTGATACAAGAGGTGTCGGGTGTAATGCCAGTATCAGAACTGATAAACATAGTGGTGAGAGAATCAGCACCTCCACAGGCAAAAGATACATCCACTTCCAGTTGAAAGAATTACACTTTTTTTTTTTTGAGAAGCAATCACAAAAGATGCTTAAGGTCCAGAATGTGGTAAAGGGTATAGAAATAGAATTCTCCAAAACACCAAGACAGGGGCAAAGGCCTACCCCTTACCAGACAACCTCAGAGGAGAGAGAAATGATAAATGCAAAAGTTGCAGCCCTCCTCCATAAAGGGGCATAAAAGAAATAGAAGCATGAGCAGTTCTACTCAAGCATATTCCTGGTTCCAAAAAAGGATCGCCAATCAGGCTTAAAAGACCTTCAACCACAATGTTGCTACTGGCAACACTTCATGATGGAAGGGATGCACATACTAAGAGGAACACAGAAGCCATGAGAATGTGAGAAAATAGACTTGCCAATCATGACATTCACCAGGCGGCAGACACAAGCTCTGAGTTTGTTTCACAAAATTCTATTACAACCCAGTATTTCCAAGTAAAAGCAAGTACAGAGGCACCCACACCATTTAAGGTTGCTGACCCTGTGCCAAACTTCACTAAACAGAATCCTCTGGTTTATCAATCTTTACCCGTAAACTTACAAAATGACTGGAGTTCATTTTCTATTCGAATTAGTGGCGGATGTACCTAATTACGATGATAATAGGGGCACTCATGCTATCAGTATACACTGGGATTGACTTACTACACTTGATATACTCAGGACTATGTAAGGGTCTAGAAATTAAGAGTGATTCATGAGTCAGAAATTCAAAATTCATCCACTGCCTTATAACTATCTTCTGGAGGTGACCTGCAACACATTACCTTCACCTATATATTCTTTCCTCCAATATCATCTACATACATACCTTTATTGTCTGGTGACCAGGAAGTAAACGACTTCCTAACTTCTTCAAACTCTGGATCCTCATCAATTTCCTTCTCATGAAAAATGGATGGCTCCACAGTCACTTGCAACATTTTCTCCTAAAGTTAACGAGTGAACCACACATACATGTACACACACACACACACACACACACACACACACACACACACACACACACAAAATAATAAAACAAAATGGTTTAAAAATTGATGACCCCCCCTCCCGAACTGAGTGTTAATTAGGTACGTAGGTGGGATCATAAAACAGTCCCCACTCCTATCAGTCATGCAAGCTCCTATTTGCCTGGTAGCATAATCTTCCAACCTATTCACTGATATTTAACTAATGCCAGAACAAATTAATTCCTTAGCCAGCATAAGTAGTCAAATTTTATCAAAGATACTGTAATTACTTATAAAGGTTGAATATAATATCAACTTCAAATAGACTATTCTAATGATAATCATGCAAACACAAACTAACAACATTACGAACAATTTCACAACTTGTACCATAATGTATCAATACGTTGAGTTGACTAACCTTCACCAACCAAGCAGTAAGCTCCTTGAACTTCCTGGTTACTCCTACATCCTTAAACTTCTTTATGACTAAAATCTGTAAGTGTTGCAGGATATACATCCTAGTTCCATCAAACACTATGGACACATTTGAAACTTACATTAGTGGGAGATTGAGACCAAACCAAATGATGTTCACCATCTTTGTCTTCTATGTCCACCTTTATCTTGCTCCTAAAAAGCAATAATTAGTCATGAGTATCTCTGCAAAAACACAGCACACAACTCACGAAGCCATCATTCATCAAATATAATACTAGACAAAGTATAAGAATCTTGGAATATGCCTGTATTTAGGGAATGTTCATTATGTTGTTGTGGCGGTCGTTAAATAGTAGCACCGACCATTATTTTCATTAAGACAATCGAATATTTAAAGTGATTCCATATGCAATGACAATAAATAAACTAAACAAGGAAGAAGCTGCTGAAATTGAAAGCAAATGGACCAACATATGTATATATATGTGACAGGCTCTGCAAAATCCAGGAATTTGTTTAAATTTTCTTTTGAAAATCTTGATATACTGAAAATTACTCTACTTGAACTATACAACATAGTGTACAAAGGATTTTAACTGTGGACATTCAAAATGCAATTGCAACTTCTTTCGGTTGAATTCCGTATACTATAGTCCACGAACGTAGCACCAAATGTATTCAGCAAACAATAAATGGCGCGGGTTTCTGGTTTGCCACTTAATAAGAAGAGAGGCTTCTCAAAGGTATGGTAAGAATCACTTGAATTGAGGGTCTGCTAATTCTATAATACCATTCTGTGCCAATTACATTAATTTGGTTAAATAAAATAACTTCATATGAATGCAGAGACTTTTTATTACTACGTAGCTATGTATGAGAGTGTTCGGTTCATACAGACTACCGCTTGCACTCCGCGAGAAGTCTGTCTAATTCTTTGGGTGAAATATTCTCAATTTTTCGTTTTTTATTTATCCCTTTGCACGAACGATAACTACCACGTTCTCAAGTCAGGTAATGTTTTGTTTTATTTTGAGTATTACAGTTTTTCTGCTCTTCTAAAAATTTCCGTAATTCCTCATCATCAAGACTAACTGATTGTTCACTCTCAATGCTACAAGATGGCGGCGGTACTTCTTGCCTTTCACATTCCCTTTCTACTCCACTTCGAATATTAGAGAAAAGATTTTCAACGACTTCATCGGAATAAAACTTGGCAGCATCCATTACATTAGCCACTCAGTTTCTATGCCATTCACACATGACCAGTACATAATAAATTGATTAATCATTGGATACAGCAGAAATATTACTCGTCTGTTGGTGGCATTACACTCGTGCCTGTGGCACTCGTGTAAATGCTAGCCGACAGACTCGTGATATTCTCAGGTATTCAATGACTAATCTATATTTATAGAGGTAGCTATATATAGTCCAGTTTTACTTATAAGAAACAGCATACCAAGCAATCACGACATATATACACAATGGTATTAACAACCCCTTACCCATTACTACAAAGGCTACCTGCAATCATACCTGACAGACATAAGTTACCCAGTAATCATGTTCACTCACTTGTCCGCAGCAGGAAGACTTTCCCACAGCCTTCCTCGTCGACCGCATTTACCCTCCTCAGTAAACTCAAACTGAATCGTAGACCTGTGAGACACCAACAGCCAGATTCCTCAATAAACAACATGTAGCATTTATGTATGTATCAAGCTTTGGAAGAAGCAGTTATAATGAGCAAAATAGCTATAAATGAAAAAGATATGACTGAACTGGATAATAAATCTGTGAGCTCCTTATATACATAGAAGACAGGTATACATAATAATGCTTGCCTCCATAAATATCCTTCAGCCAACTTACTTACTATATATTATATATATATATACATAGCATAGCAACATTCGAATTGCAAAAATATATAGAGAAACAATTAATTGAGCAGATTAACTAAAATTAATTTCTGTGTATAAGAGTATTGTCAAGAAAAACATTGCAACTGATTGGCTGCAACACTTCTATGTATCGGGTAGTCTCGCCAAGCCAGACTCTTTACCAACCGTTGATTGCAACAAGGGAGAAGGAAGTCTGGGAATGTAGTTCGAGGCTGATATAAAACTTGGCTATGCAAGGTTATCTTCTTGATTGTGGAAGCAGCAGCCACTCGGTAAAAATTACACCCAGAGAGTTGGAGACTATCTTAAACCCATGGCTCAGTGTAACGACCTGTTACCAAATATTCAGCAGGAATCACAAATTATTTCTTTTGCGGGTAAAAGGTTAAAAAGTCTTCATTCAATTCCTGCAGAGTCTACAGTGTTCTTTGTCGCTCTAGTTATAGAGCTGAGGTTTGGTGCTAGGGTTAGGAGCACCACCCAAAACAGTTCCGCCGTCCTGGCAGTATGCCTAAGTTATCCCTTTCCCAATAATGTAGACTTGTACTACTTGAATACTCCTCATATTTCATTTCAAACCCTTTCTGTTTTTTTATATTTTTTTTTACAAATCCAATAGTTTCTAGAAAGTTTTGTGGTTGTAAGAGAAGATATAGTGCATATTGTAATGGAGCTGCACATTACTTTTACTATAGCTTCTAGATACACCATGTGAACGTTTCTGTAAAGCTAAATCATATGTTGGTCATGTAAACAACTAATTTCTTGTTTGCACAGTGCATGCATATAAACCTAGAGGTTGTGAAATGATAATAATAGCAACAATAACTGTCATCAACAACAATTACATCAGTGAAATTAATGGCTAGTTTGAGCACATATGTATGCACATCAAGTGAGCTAGCCAAGCTCAACATTAACTAATACATTGCACTGATTAAGGGCGCCCTGCCACCGGAACTTGTGGTCATTTCATCATTCATAATACCTCAACTTGTACAATGACTTTACGGTATTTGACAACAACTATAGCATTCATCATAAAAAAAGATATTTTTAAATTTCAGGAATAGTAGCTTCCTACAATACTTGGAATTGACATAGTCTTTCTTAAAGTACTGTACACCAATGTACCAGAAATACATAAAACAAACATAAACCCGGCTTTATAGTATATCTCACTTGCATTGATGTTCGCTCACTCAGGGTTTCATACAGAGGTAGGGACGCCCTGGGATCCCCCCCAGAATTTCATGAAATAAATTAACAATATTTACTACTTAATGGTATTCTGTGGTTATGATTTATAATGGTATTCTGTGATTTTGTTGTCTGTATATATCTAATATTTTGGTGAAAGTTCACTTCAGTTAATTGAGGTCCTTCAATTGCAATACGCATTAGTCTTCCAAGATTGATGTCACTAATTCTAGGCCTGAGACAATTTTCAATCAAATGGGCGTGGTTTCAGCAAAAGTGGGTGTGGTCGAACAAACGTGTGTGTGGGGGGGGGCCCTCCTTCCTAAACTCTTCCCCACCCCCACCCCAGAAAAAAATCCTGTATGAAACCCTGTCACTAGTGATAATACTAATAATAGTTACAACAATTATAATCAAAAAACCATAACAACAACCATGACAACATTAACAATAACAAAGGGCAGAGTGAACTAAGCCACAACTAAAATATCGCACAACAATAACATGCCTAGATGTTGTTGTAGTAATCTTCCAAGTATACCATCACCATGCCCACAAGCTCCTCCACTTCTGCATAATTGTTGGCACTTGACATGACAAAGTAAAACTGAAAATGTCCTAACACTAATAACAAATATGTGTACAGTTGTAGAGTGACAAGTTTAAAGTGATGTTTAGATTACATAAACCTTTTCAAGCAAATTCTTGTTAGTAATTGCTTCTTTTTTTCCCTTCTAAATGTCTTCCCAAAGAACCTATGGCATTGTTTATACAATTGTTCAATGAGAATATTTAATGACGATTTTAGCTCCATAGAAATTGAATAATACTAACCAATCATATAATATTTTTAGCATGTACTGTAACTAAATTTACAAATTTTATATAAAGGTCAAACAATTTCATGCTAATGCAAGAAATTTGACACTAAAATTCAATAAATGCACTGGGTCCTACTCTAGTTTGGCTGACTTGGCTCACTGCACTTCTTGTGCAGCTGCACCTCATTGATGAAAATCAGCACCAACTGCTACACTTGTTCTAGCAATAGAGAACATCCATGTTTACATGCACCAGAGAGTATGTAAATGTGATAAAGGAGCTTAATAACACCTGTTTCCTTGGTTATCAGTTCAGTTATCTAATTAGTAAAAGCAACCTTTCTTATACGAGACCTCATTGACAAAATAATTAGTGGATTAGATACCTACCAGTGCTGAATCAGCATCAGCTACATATGTCCTATTTACATTTACATCAGTTAACTAATATGTAAAGACAAACCCTGAGCAGTTCACACTTTGCTGCTCCATTGTAGACACACACAGACAAGCAAACACAACCACAACAACAACAACACACCGCTGACTTGGCTATTATCTGCTGTTGACAGAGAGACAAGTTGAGAATGAGTGCGTGGTATGTGCTTATGGACTAAGGGTTAAGAATGGATGAGAATGGTAATGCCTATTCAATACAGTCATACACAGCATCTCTACGAGTCCTCAAAATTCTGGATTTTGGTACAATTTTAGCTAAAAGCCTAGTATTTTTATCTGCTGTCACAGATAAAATATATTACAGAATATCCTACCTATTTTCACCTTGCAAAGCCCTATATAGATCAGTATCACATTGGTGATAGTACCAGTGTGTACTGCGTCCTACGTAGTCCTATCGATTTAACAGCTCTAGCTAAAACTATTGGTGTGCTTGAGCACAAATAGCGAGCGAGCCTGCCTTGTTAGGTTGCATAAATTACAATATGATGTATTCTACCTTTTATTTCATGATGACAATAATGGATTCTATATAATATAGCAGTTGACCGTTAATTACAGCAAAATAAATACAGAACTACTTTCTTACCTTAATTTCCTGAGTAGTGATAAGTCTGTAGTATCAAATTTAAGCTATTCTGACTACTTTTATAACCAGTAACTCTTGAACAAGCTCTCAGCTACAAAAAATAATAATAATAAGGCCATAGTTATTCTTGTAATTTTAGCTAGCAAATATGGAATTATGTATTTATCTCAGCTTCCCCCTAGTAGTGGTAGCTTCTTTAGAAGCCATTCTGACCACCAGTGGCTCTTGACAACCAACACAAAACACTTAGCAGCTCCAATTGAAAAAAAGGAAAGTTTTGAATTTACGTCAGGTAAAGGTTTTCAATGCCATAGTAACCAGTCGCAGCAACTTTTTGGGACTTGAAAAACCAACATTTTCACAGGAATCTTCTCACAATTTGAGCCAAGTTTAAAGTAAGACTAGATTAATGTTGTAGTATCAGAAGAAACTGGGGGCAAGCCTAAATAGCTGTATTTTTAGGAGAAAAAAAGGCACCCACGCGGATTTAAGGGGCATATGTACCATGCATACACATATATAACATATACCCGATTTTGCATTATCCACCGCTAATACTGTCTCGCTCGCTCACCAATTACCTTCAAACTAAACAAAACCGTACGAATTTAGACATAGTTAATTTAATGTTTAACAGTCTAAGTCAACTCTATTAACGTATCTGCCCACTTAGTAGCCGATATAAGCTTCACTTTTCATACCACATTCACAATTTCACTGAGATGGGCCTCAAACCATTGCCAGTCATCACTAGCTGAATAACAAACTTTAAAGTTTACAAACAACAATAACAACATTCCCATGCTTTCTGTTCACATTGAATGAATGACTAATTACCACATACATACATGTCGACATTCAGCACAAAATAGCACAATATCATAGCTTTCTAATTATTTATACTCGGATGATAATTGGTACCAGCGACAATTGAACATGAATATTCCACATACCGTAAGCATACAGCAAGAAAATTCAAGGATGTACCTAAGCACGAGTTTCTCCACCAGTGTAAAAATAAAGCAACTTCACACAACATATATGCTTGTAACTTGTAAGAATGGCACTAGACTTACACTATAAAGAATGTACACTATCCCCTGACTGTGATGGTCTGATAAGTGATAAGGTCCTAGGGCCACATGAATTGTTGGAAAAAACGAGAAAGAGCCACCGAATTATTAGGTAGCAACCCAAACAACTTGTTGTGCACACACCCCTTTAGCTAGTTGTACCCACTGTATCGCACAAAAGAGAGGGCGTTGCAGCACAAATGTAGCAGTAGTGCGTGCAACTATAGATGACTTACCTCTGGTTATATTTCATAGCCATCATCTGATTCCTCTTATCTACTTTAGAAGAAGACATCGCAGCCAGAAGATCAAACACAGTTCCCGTTGAGAGTTGAAGGAAACAACTCCAACGCTTTACCTTTTCTCCGAAGCAGGGGCTGCATAACACCCCCGCATACAGTAGTAGCGCGTGCTAAACCCGTATTGCATTCGAGAAATCACATTTACAAATTCAAATACACATAATACAATTTGTGATAAACTGAAAAGTTGCTTAAAAAGTTAGACTCCTGAAATGTCTAGCTAACAATAAAAAACAAAGGAAAAAAACTATCACAAAGAAGAGACTATCAACAAATGCAATGAACTGATCTATCCTGAGAGGTGCTGAGCTTTAGTTTGTGCATAATAGTATCACAATGTTTGGAGTACAGAGAGTTGTTGACAGTGCTGTCTTCATCTGCATCAATGATCTAGAAGACAAATAAGAAGAGCTGGTAAGTTATACTATATCATGACACACCTTACCAAGACTGGTGTGTTGTTGTGCCAAGAATGGTTCTCTTCACTTCCCAGCCACCTCTCGTAGTAATCATGCAGTGACTGCAAGTACTCCTACAAAATGACAGTGGGAGGTTATTTAACAAATACTACTTCACTCACATATTCGAGGGTGCATGGCTAGGTATAAATCTTTCCACAACTTACCAGAGTAACTGGCTTTTCTTCTACTCTCCCTCTCTTCTTTAACCGCTCTAAACACACTTCTGGACTAGAGCGAAGATACACTATTACAATAAAATGATAATCAGTAGATTAAACTTTTTTGGCACCAACAACAACAAAATGAATCTGACTCAGGCTGTGTGAAAGTAAGCACTTATTGATACTCTGTCTGCAGTATATCTAACCATTGTTCCTATTGATGGGAGATTAAATTAGCTTCCTAGTTCAATGATGTTAACAACTGTGTAATATTAACTTACTATATAGTGAAGTACCAAAGGTACGAAACCTCAGCACTACTATACGGTTGTCAGTAATCTCCAAAATCAGAGTGTGACAGACAGACAAACAGGAGGACTACTATAACCCTCTTGCGCATGCACGCTGAGTGTTAACTAGAACCAACAATTTACATTACTAACTAGCAATTTATTTAGTTTAACATAAGTAAGCCCCTTCTTTACCTATGAGATCAATTGGAGGAGGATCTTTCTTTACCACTTGATCAAACCATTTGCAATAGCATCCATACTCCATCTTGTCCAATACTCCACTATAATAAGAAAATAACTAAACAAAACTCAAAAAAGATATTACTGTCAATTACCTTCTATGCAAGTTTTCTACAAAGCAATACCTTGCACTGTAGACACTGCGCTCCAACATTACTAAAGAAGCATCCTGAATTGGAAATATTACAGCCTTCACACACTAATACCTGGTATATAAATGCAGTATTGGAAATATTACAGCCTTCACACACTAATGCCTGGTATATAAATGCAGTATTGGAAATATTACAGCCTTCACACACTAATGCCTGGTATGTAAATGCAGTATTGGAAATATTACACCCTTCACACACTAATGCCTGGTACATAAATGCAGTATTGGAAATATTACACCCTTCACACACTAATGCCTGGTATATAAATGCAGTATTGGAAATATTACACCCTTCACACACTAATGCCTGGTAGTATTGGAAATATTACAGCCTTCACACACTAATGCCTAATTTGGCGAGCGAGCGAGACACTCTCAGGGGTAATACAATTGAAAATCGGGGATATTTGTTTGTTTATATATATGTGTGGACATACGTAAGTCATTTTGTACTTTTGACCCTCGCGTATTTTTGCGTTTGCTCCGTGTTCGACCCTGTCCCAAACTTCACTAAACAGAATCTTCCGGTTTAGCAATCATTACCCATATCACCTTAGAAATTCAATTGTTTACCGCTTTGAATTCTTTTGCGGGTGCAGTTAAAACTAAAAAACTTATGGGAGCTCCATTTCTATTCGAGTTAGTGGCTGGGTAAGTTAATACGCTATTTGTCATAGTTATAAGCCCTACGCAACAGTACTTACTTGCGAGGAGCGGTTACTATGGCATTGAATCCCTTTACCACATATACGTAATTTAAAAACTCGACTTTATTTTAGTAGCTTGAGTGTTAGTTTTTTAAATCAATCGTTAAACAATAGTGTAGTTTAAGGCTTGCTCGCCATTTGTGCTCAAGCACACCACTAGTATAAATATAGTATTGGAAATATTACAGCCTTCACACACTAATGCCTGGTATATAAATGCAGTATTGGAAATATTAGCCTTCACACATTAGTACAATAACTGTATACTTGGTAATCTAACACAGCGACCATATGCAACCTATTATGCTGCAATCAGAGTGCACACACAAGAAATAGGATACCATTTTTAATATATAGAACAAAACATCAGTTTTGGAACGAGTCATCCAGTGTTTAAAACTTCAATTTAAAATTTGCTATAGCTTTCTTAGAGACACAATAATTCTCTCTTATGCCGATAGCAATAAATACGGTCTATACGCTGAAACATTTTTTGTTGTGACTCTTGGTAAAGGGTGGCTATTTCTACACCAGGGAATAATAAATGCTTTTACAAAAAGTTTCTTGATGCATCATAGTAAAGAATTTCAGATAGTTACAAACAAAAAACAAGGTCATAGTACAGTGTACACAAGCTCTGCTTTTTTTCTTCAATATTTAAGATTCAGACTGTCTATGGTAATCTGCAACAACACCAATACTATATATAACTCGGTTTGACACTAGAAGTCAATTTGTCCAATGAAAAAACATAATATAGTTCTGAATGACAACTCTTAGTAGAACTTTAACTTAGAGCAACAACAACGATAAAAATAATAGAGGAACATACTCTACCCTAATGGCTAAATCTTGTATGTCATAAATTTGACCAACAGAGCCCGCAGTTTCAGTACACAGAGCAACACTGTTGCATTCAGTATGACTGGACAGACTTAGCTATACCACAAGTACAACAACAGCAGTATGAACAACGTATCCCCTAATTGACCGTTCCCCCTCCTGTATCACACATGCATATGTACCACAGGCTTATGGTGAAGTTCCATCATAGTCAGCAATACGTAAGACTGGAAGAGATAACCCCAGCGGTTGGCATCTTCATACATCCGACCCTATGAATACAACAGCAATTAATGGACACTTCTGCTTTATTAGCAAAGGCACAACCTACAATGAGATTTCCACCAGATAAATTTCTCCATTTATCCACAGGCTCCAGTAAAACCTAGCAAGGTAAGCTATGTAAAGATGAACATGACAATTCAGAATTGACTTACTTGAGTAGATGGTAACTGCTGCAACTTTTGTAATAGAGTAGACTTTCCACTTGAAATGTTGCCTTCTACTACAACCTGCATATTGTTGGGTTACTTTAAAAATACTTCAAAAAGAATTTTAATTCTTCCAGTGGCTACTTCTGACACCTGCGAGCTAGTTAATTAGATACAATTCTCACCCTGAGCGGTCGTTTCGGTAAGTACCCGGCAAACTTGGAGCTAGAACCTTCGGGTTGTAGTTCGTGCAATCCTATCATGCTTGCATAAAATGTCTCAATCCAATTGTACTCTCTAACCCAAACTGAAATGTTCTCGTCTTTCTTCCCTCCAAAATGCCAATTTAGCGCCAAAAGTCGAGTACGAGCATGCGTGCGCCCCTCCCTCTTTTTAGTAACCACACCCTTTTGGGGCTACCGAACAAGAGTAGAGTGAATCCGCGCCCACAGGAAATCCTCTGGTTTTCTGCCGTCAAGTCCAACGTACAGAGGTAAAGGGTCGGCGTCGATAGAAGGCGGAAAGGGAGATGACTTCCTCAATCTAAACCTTTCCACTGCAAAGACCTCGCAATCTTGTAACACGAGCATCCTGGTTGCATCATAATGTGTACTACTAACCAGGGCTGTGTGTGTGTGTGTGCGCGCGCGCGCGTGTGTGTGTGTGCGCGCGCGTGTGTGTGTGTGTGTGTGTGTGTGTGTGTGTGTGTGTGTGTGTGTGTGTGTGTGTGTGTGTGTGTGTGTGTGTGTGTGTGTGTGTGTGTGTGTGTGTGTGTGTGTGTGTGTGTGTGTGTGTGTGAGACAGGACATTACACGTCATCAGTGTGCGACCACCCGCCCTCGGGGTCAAGTTTTGAGGCCGCCACCAACATGTGACATGACGACAATCATAATACAGTTCTGCCACTTCGTGGCAGAAAGGCATCATCCCAAGGGGTGGCCTTCTTTCAAGGTTCAAGGTTCAAGGTGTGTGTGTGTGTGAGGATCAAATAGTGGATGTTATTATAATGTGTTAACTATTCAAAGTGAATTCTTAAATATAATGAGGTGTTGTGTCTGTGGCTATTTAACTGGCTAATTTAGAGAGTATTTGAAATGATGCATGTTGTTGTTTTTTTCATTGTCCAACTGATGAAGATCACGGGATTGAAATGTCTTGGTTTTTGAAATTATATACTATGTAAAAGTTCATTTATTATAAACGACATAATAAAAAATGAGTCTAACTCTTTATGATATAGCTAATATCCAGGTAGAAAGAGCTGTGTGGCTAAAATTATATCACGACATATTTCTGACCACAGATGGTGGATAAAGCTTTTGTTAGCCAGTAAACTTCATGAATAGAGCAATGGTTTCGATAGCAACCTATTAGTGTACTCTAAATGGAATCAATGTGAAATATGCCAAGTTTGCCAATAATACCCTTTTCTTTCTAGCCAACCCCATTTGCTATGGAATCTATGGCGCTTACAATGCAACCCAATCCATGCTTGCAACCATATTAGCATACTGGAGGACGATTGAGGTTTTATGATAACTGAATTAGCTATGCCATACTGGGAAGAACTCCAGGTATAGAACAGCTGCAATATACTGAGACTTTTACGGATCAGATGCAGCATTACTGCCAGAGGAGCAGAGGTGTACATTATCTAGAAAATCAATAGCACTCAATCACCATTTGTTTCCCTTGGTTATATTTGTCAACATCTATAATATAGTCACTTGCCATGACAATAAACATGTATGAGTGAAAAGAAAAGTTCTTGAGCCATTTCTGAATCTGCCCTATACATTGTCTTTATTTAATAAACTCATTCTATTAAATTACAGTATTGTAAATGTGATTGAAGTGATACAGGGTTGCATTGTTATTCAAAATACCTTAGCAGAGATAAGAGGTGTGATTGAATTCTTATTTGACAGTAGATATATATCGAGATAAAAATCTGAACTTTCTAATGTTTCTCTGCACTAGTTCAATATTGTCTTTAGACCAGTGAACTGCATCTCTAGTTATGGGTTCTGACGATATAATAGAATTTGCACACAGTTGCAAGTATGCATTACTGCATTCTATGTGAAGAAAGGAACAAACTTGACGCGTGGTATATTTGGGACTCAAAATAAGGTCTTCAATGTGAAGCTTCAGAACATTCAAAGGAGTCTTTCGGATCATTTCTACAACAATTTTCAGTTGTATGAAATATTTTAAAACAGCTTTCTTTAGATTTGTATTGTTGTAAAATTTAATGGAAGTATTTGGACTTATTTTGTTGCTATATAATGAAATAGTGGCAATTGCATCAAAAGGATTTTCAATTATATATATAGCATGAACTGGCATTTTGAGAGTTCTTTTTACCTCTTTATAAACCATTTTAAATAAAGTCCGATTTCTTCCAAATAATTGGGTTGTAAATCCTCCAGAATTGTCCCCAATGACTTGTATTTTTTTGTAGAATTGACCTTGCCATCCGCCAGATCTTGTCCTTGTGTATTTTTTACTGGGTCTTTTTGCTTTCAGCTTATAATAATGATTCCATGAATTCATGACCAGAGCATTAAATAGCCTTGTTTTGTCTCCATGAAGCTGAGGGTCTTGATTCCATTGTAAAAACAGGGAATACCCATGTGCAATTACAATGTGAGAGTGTAAGTCTAACAAATTTGCTATTATGTGTTGCCCACTCTCACTGAAGCCCACAAAAAATAAAAACCTGCGCACAGATTTTATAACTGAAGTAGGCAAAGTTTTACCTTCTTTAGGAGTATTCCCTGAAACTGTTTTCTTTTCTTTCGAAATTGAATAAATATTGCTTTTAACTACATGAATAGCCGTTGAGTCTTGCGATGGTGCCTGGTATAAGTTAGATTGTAGTAGAAGAAGGCTCAAGAACAATGAAGCCAAAACATAGAAAATCAATCTCATTCCTCTAGGAACCATCACCGAAACAAAGGTAGGAAGCCAAACAACGACCGGCTCTTAAAACGTAAGGAGTACGCAGCAGTTGACCACCCGCAACCTTCAGCTAAGTACGTACAGACGGCCGAGCGAGGTGTCAAAAAAAATACTAGTACTAAAAAAAAAAAAAAAAAAAAATATGCACACTGCGCTTGCGCTGAGAGGGCTCAGAGCGGATGAGTTTTGGGCTACTATATACACTTAGGGAATGTGGTAAGAATGTTCGTGAGAAGGCAGTCAATTCCCGCAGCATGGAACAAGAAACTTTCGCAAAGTTCAGTGAAGAAAGGAGTTCTAAAAGAGGTGCGTCCAAAAATGGGCAGACTTGTTGGAGGCGTCTACAGATAAGGCCCTATTTTGGGCATTTTTCTGGAGTTTTAGTTACTTTTGATGCCAGAATCAATTCTTCTTCTTCATACGGAAGCAGCAAGGTTAGAGTGAAAGTAGAAGGTTGCAGTAGCTCCACTTATCTTCAGCTCAGATATGACAAACACTCACCTGCTGCATACCAATCTTCCATGCAGACAGCTTTGAGGGAAATGAGCTTAAAATTTGTCCACACTTTAGAGCAGCCTTCTGTCATGGTAAATCGAAGTCCAAGCAGTCTATCATTTTTGTGTGAGAAAAAAATTTTGCTGCACTTAAATGAACTAGATACGTCAGTTCTTCCTTCTATTTCATTTTCTCATCTTCAACCGAGATCGTGTTGCACAGATGTCTTTATAAAAGTGTGGTCTGGCTTATCCAGCTCTCCTACAGCTATACTGCGCATGAAAATAAGGAAAAGTATGCTAGTTGCTGAGCTGAAATGGATGATATGGAGTAGGCTGGAAATACTTGGAAAATTTGATCCTTCAAGTTTGGAGCTTTATGAATATGGTAGTGCAGAGAAGGTGTTGGAAACTGAATACTTGAAGCCAAACCAGGTTGCTTTTCACTGTATCTTGGCATCTTCTATAGATCGTGATTCCATTGTTGTTTCTTTAGTAGGTCAAGGGATAGAGCAAATAAAAGTGAAATCGTCTATGACTCTGGAGAGATTCCAGGAAGAAGTCCGAAGAAAGTTTCACTTAAATTCCTCAAGCTATCTTTATTTCCCTAGCATCTGTAAGAAAAAGCTTGTGTCTGCCACCAATCGAATATGCATGAGTATCCCACTGGAAGCATCCACAATGTCTCTTGTAGACAGCAAACAAAGAAATCTACCTTTTATTGACAAATTACCATTCAGTTCATTGAAATATAATGAAATAGACATGTACAAGTTAACTGTGCATGAACTAAATTTGCTTTCATCTAACTTAGTTCAAGTATATGAAATCACAGGTCCTACTATCCCTATAGTGCTTAGAGCTGCCAAAAATGTTGGAAAGGGAGAATTTGTTTTGATCTCGGAGTGTGCACATGTTGTTAGTATCAATTTACAGTGGACTGTCCAGACATTATTAAAATATCTTGAAGATGTTAGCCATTTTCCGTGCGCTAATATCTCTTTCCAAGGATCTGTTCTTCCTCACTCTGAAGTATTACAAAGAATATTTTTGACGAAGAACTGGGAATTCAAGAGGAACTTGTCAAACTTAGAATTCAGTAATATTCCACATGTTATTACATAGCATCAACATATTTAGATTAATGTCATTCAATTCCATTTTACCTGAAATTAACATTTTCAATTCCATCTTACCTGAAATTAACATTTTTGTGGTTTTTAATTATAATAGGGTGTGGTTTAACTAAAGTTTGAATCTACCCCGCTTATTTAGCTTTAGGGATTTGAAGAAAGATGTCTGAAGGAGGTATTGAACAACCAAATAATGCCAGTGGAACGGAGTTACTGGAGTCAATTGATTCTGAAGATACTGGTGGAGTGTCGCTAATGGACTTTTGCGCTCAATTAGATGACTGTACACCTACGGTAAGATGAAGTGCGCATTCATTAGAGCATCCTGAGGCTCTCTCGCGAGTAGCCCAAGCCAAACTTATACCTTGGTGGAATATGGAGCCTTTTTTATTTAAAAGTGCTAGCTAGTGTTTGGATTGATCAAGTCGGTATGTATATTAAAGATAACTAGAAAGAAATAATGAATCAACAAACCTACTCCTGATGTTCTACAAATACCTTCCAGTTACACCTTGGTCATAGATTATTGCAGTCTAAAATATTGGCATAAAATAGCATATTATTACTGAATTAGTGAGTCATTGATTTAATGAATTAGTTTAAATTAATACCATACCTGAGTTTGTTTGTTTGTTTGTTTTTCCAAGAAAGTGTGGCATTATTTTGATAAACTATAGCCGAGGAAAACTGAAATAATGATTTGATTGGTCACAGTGATCTATCTGCGACCTTGCCTCACTTTATTTGCTAGGCAATATTACGGCACAATTGTTACACAATACTATTTAGTAAAAAGAATAAAAATCAAATGGGATGATTCATTTGATGAAAATATAATACACGATTATGATTTATACTGCAGAATAGATTACTATTTTGGTTATAGTTAGTGCTGGGCGATAGTGGCACTATCACTATCTCGATAGCTAGCTTGATAAATATCGCGATAGTGGACATATCGCGATAGTAAGCTTATTCAGATTTTTTCAATATTCATAAAAATAAGTAAACTTAATAACGTCATATTATACATTGGAATGGTAAGTCAGAGTAGGTTGAGTTGGTGGTGGCCGATTTATTTTGTCCAAAGCTGGCAGAGCAGAGTACGTATTTCTGTGATGCTCTTTCAGGTGGAAGTGGAGGTTAGTGGTGTTTCCAGAATACTTTATGGAAGTAGAGCACAGCTTACAATAAACCTTTCAGATTCTTTTTTTCTAGAATAATACGCCCATCCAGGGAAGCCAAAGTAGCTCCAGACGGCACTTTTTTACCCTTCTAAGGTAATACAGTGTCGTCACTGTCATAAGGTAATACAGTCTCGTCACTGTCATAGGGTAGCACTGTTTCAGTCACTGTCATGGTGTAGTACAGTTTCAGCACTGTCTTGTCACTGTCATAATGGGAGATGGGTGTCATCACTGTCAGGTTGAGGGGGGATTCGCTATATATAATTGTGGTGTCAGAGTCACTTGGTGAGAGGGTCTCAGAGGGAGTAACTCAGCTGGGGGTGTTGCCATGTAGCAAAGTGTCTCCCAACTACACAAACAGCTGAAGCCAGAGCTAGGCAGTCTCACTACACTGAGGCTCCACCTGAGTGCTAGGACGTGTTTTAAGCTAGCTAATATCACGATACAGTGATAGTAACTATAACCTTGTGATGTGATAGTGCAAATATCCCCAGCACTAGTTATAGTATTAACATATTATAGCTTGCAAAACTGACTTATTTGTATTAATAGCACTCTTGGTTAGATAGTTCACTTGGCTTTGCCTTGTACATTTTTTCTCATGCCACACATGGTATTAATCCCAAATGCCATAGCTTTTGTGTTATTATATCTCCATATATATATATATATATATTTAGAACATAGCTAACCCCTTTTTTGTATTGTGAAGTAGGCATTCTATCCAGCATAGTGTTGTTCAAGTGAGTGCACAGGGATACTAAATGCCAGAAGGGAGGATACTAAATGCCAGAAGGGAGGATACTACTGATAGTATCCTCCCTTCTGGCTAATAGTATCCTCCCTTCTAGCATTTTATTAGTTGTTGTTGTTTTTTCGTGCAAGCATTAATTAAAGAATTTTTATTTTATCTATGGTGCAAGAATGTAGTTTGCACAGTTTTCCTGTCAGATGGAAAGATAAGATGGATTCACCGCATGCCTTGCACACTAACAATATTTTTCTTAACTAATACAATCATCACCAAAATGAGAAAGTGAGAAAGAAACCAATAACATAATGAACAAAAAAAAATGTGTTATATATGTTGCATATGTTATTTAAAAAGTTTTAGTACTATTCTTGTGGATGTTTATATCACTACAGTTATGAAAATTAAAGGCACCCCTTCTGGTATATTGTTTGCAATGTAAAAGCACTACATTCATGGTATTTTCGTTGTATTTTGCTTATGTAATCAAAATCCTTTCTTATTCATCGCAAGCTGTTCATCAATGTCAGATACTGTAAATAAAAACTTTTTGCATGGCCTTACATCTTTCAAAATTTCATCATCATGTAAAGGTTGACCAAATCTTGATTCAAAAGCTAAGCTAGACTGGAGATTGACTGTAAAGAGCAAAGCTAGAGTACTGATTGTGAGGGGCTTGACTTGAAAGTTGACGGTGAGGAGCTAGACTGGAGAGCTGACTGTGAGGAGCTAAATAAAGGAGAGATGATTGAGTTGAAGAAGGTGGAAGAGTAGCTGGTTGAAAGAAGATTTAGGAGAGACAAAGCCGTTTTGTAAATTTTATCTCACCAATTGAGCTGAAATGCAAAAAATAGGTAATGTAGATGGGTGGGCTGGAGTGTTCTTTTTGACTAAGTTCGCTGAAAACGCAGTGATATCGATTCTCCTGACTCTAATTCCATCACTTTCGCCGGTTCACTGGAGTCGAGCGCACAACACATGAAAATATTCTATGCGCCGTGGCTGTCGAGTGTCAACATAAAACAAAGGATAGAAAAAGTTATTTGGTAACTAAGGCTATAGTTGCTACGTTCTAAAACAGATAGACAACGAAATCTCGGGAACTACCGCCCGTCGGGCCGCTAGTATCGCCCTCGCTACGCTCGGGACGGTACAGCCCACGGCCCTCGGGGTTCTGTAGGCGGTAGATCCCTCGATTTCGTTGTCTATCTATTATATATATACCCTTCCCACCAATGTAGGACTACCTGGTGTTGTTGTTAACATATATATTATATATTACCATTCACCGCTGATTCATTTTTCTATGATTAGCAAGCTAAGTTTGCTTCCATTGTGTGAACCAGAGTTGATTTGCTGCTCTTACTTCTCTTAGATTCCAGATGCTGTAACTCTTCATTATCTTCAGAGAGCAGGATTCAACACTCATGATCCTAGAATGTAAGATTCTAGCACTAGACTCTAGAATGTATGATAGTGGGGCTGAACTCTAGTATGTAAGATACTGGTACTGTACTATTGAGTGTAAGAGACTAGTACTAGACTCTTGAGTGCAAGATACTGGTACTAGACTCTTGAGTGCAAGAGAGTGGTACTAGACTCTTGAGTGCAAGATACTGGTACTAGACTCTTGAGTGCAAGAGACTGGTACTAGGCTCTTGAGTGTAAGAACTGGTACTAGGCTCTTGAGTACTGGTACTAGGCTCTTGAGTGTAAGGTACTGGTACTAGACCCTTGAGTGTAAGATACTGGTACTGGAGTGTGGAAGTGGAAGATACTGGTACTCAATTCTATAAGGTATGATTTCTGGTTCTAAGATGTGCTGGTGCTAGATCGACTATAGAAGGTGAAGCATTGTTACTAGACTCTGGGATGTAAATACTGTATTCTTTAATGTCGGTTGCTAGACTCTATAACTGTCGCTGGTCTCCAGAATGTAAAATACTTGTGTTAGACTCGAGAATTTAAGGTACTGGTACTACACTCTGGAGTGTAAGATACTAGTAATGGATTCTAGAATGTAAATACTAGTGCTAGACTCTAGAATGTAAGATATACATACTAGCACTGGGTTCTAGAAAGTAAATACTGGTACTGGTGTCTAGAATGTAATATACTGGTACTGGTGTCTAGGATGTAATATACTGGTATTGGTCTCTAGGATGCAAGATACTGGTTCTGGTCTCTAGAATGTTAGATACTGATGCTTCAGAATGTGTGATACTGGTTCTAATAGAATAGAAGATGCTAGTCCAAACATTTAGCCAAGAATACAGCTATCAGACTGTGAAATTCCCTATTGATAGTTGCAGCAATCTATCCATAAATTGCAGGCTCACCAAAGTGGACCACTTGTCTATTTGGGGCAATTGAGAAGTTTACTGTTAGAGAGTTGTTGAAGCAGTGTTGCTTATTGTTAGGATGAGGCTAGCTGTCACTAAGCAGGAAACAGGCTCTGTCTGGTGGCTGAGTAATTCAATCAACATTGTTCTGTGCAGTTGCTCGTGGTTGGTGTTGCAACCAGTGTGGTTTTGAGGTGGGTGCTTTGGTTTCTCCCAGCTCAAGGAAGCCCTTTATGTTCAGTAGTAGCCCTGGCAGTGTGTGGAAGGTTTCTTTTGTTTTGTTTTGTTTTGTTGTTTTGCACCTGTCACAACCACAGGTTATTTATTGAATTTCCTCAGAATTTATTTTCATAATGGTTTGTAACTACTCTAGATTAAGTGACGAGGTCTACATTTTTGTATGAGGATTGATTTTAAGCTGTAGAGTATTTTCTCAGTCGATGGTGATGGTGGCATCCCAGGATCCTCAGCAATTCAGTGGATGGGTATAATAGATTTTCTTTTGAAAATATCCATTGCTACGTATTCTTATATTTATCCACTGCTTTTCTTAGCTGGATGATGCATTGGGGTTATTTCTACTCTTTAGTAAAGTTCGTTTGTAGTTTTTTAAAAACAATGTGTCTTGATTGGATGTTCCTAAATTAATATCTCTTGCTGGCTGCTATAGTGCTGGCTGCTGTTGTGCTGGCTGCTGTAGTGCTGGCTGCTATAGTGCTGGCTGCTGTTGTGCTGGCTGCTATAGTGCTGGCTGCTGTAGTGCTGGCTGCCGTAGTGCTGGCTGCTGTAGTGCTGGCTGCTGTTGTGCTGGCTGCTGTAGTGCTGGCTGCTATAGTGCTGGCTGCTGTTGTGCTGGCTGCTATAGTGCTGGCTGCTGTAGTGCTGGCTGCTGTAGTGCTGGCTGCTATAGTGCTGGCTGCTGTAGTGCTGGCTGCTGTAGTGCTGGCTGCTATAGTGCTGGCTGCCATAGTGCTGGCTGCTATAGTGCTGGCTGCTATAGTGCTGGCTGCTATAGTGCTGGCTGCTATAGTGCTGGCTGCTGTAGTGCTGGCTGCTGTAGTGCTGGCTGCTATAGTGCTGGCTGCTATAGTGCTGGCTGCTATAGTGCTGGCTGCTATAGTGCTGGCTGCTGTAGTGCTGGCTGCTGTAGTGCTGGCTGCTGTTGTGCTGGCTGCTGTAGTGCTGGCTGCTATAGTGCTGGCTGCTATAGTGCTGGCTGCTATAGTGCTGGCTGCTATAGTGCTGGCTGCTGTAGTGCTGGCTGCTGTTGTGCTGGCTGCTATAGTGCTGGCTGCTATAGTGCTGGATAAAGCTTATGAAGTTAGCTAGGCTTTTTTATTCCAGCTAGGATGTACCAGACGGGAAAAAAAACTGATGTTCATTTTGTATTATAAGACAACCAAGTGATAATGTGAAAGATCTTTGGGAATAAAAATGTGCTATTTTGTTCAGATGTCATGTGCTCTCCATTGGCTTTGAGCGACATAAAAAGATTCATTATATTGAGGAGCTATTTCAGGATTGTTCTTTTTTCTTTTTCTTTTTTTTTTTTTTTTTTTTTTTTTTTTTTTTTTTTTTTTTTGTTTTTTGTATTTGTTCTTGTTAATATTTGTTACAGTAAAAATATATTTTATCAATCTGTCCCCACAGTTTTCTATTACTCCTGGTCTGCCTACATATAAGTTTGGTAGAAGACCTTGTGTTTCTAGCCACAAGTTGGTCTGCTTCCCCATTGATTCCCTGATGATATTACCATTTAATTGACCACATCCTTTGCAAACTGCCAGGTAGTCAGTTGCTTGGTTAGCGGATATTGGTCAGTGAATTTATACACATAGATCATCTGGTCTACACAGTCAGCATAGCACACAAACACACTAGACTTGTGGAGATGGACACACTTGCACACAAACACACTAGACTTGTGGAGATGGACACACTTGCACACAAACACACTAGACTTGTGGAGATGGACACACTTGCACACAAACACACTAGACTTGTGGAGATGGACACACTTGCACACAAAAGAGAAATTAGGGAGGGTTGTCTAAATTAGTCTGTTGGCTTGGTGAGCGTGAATTACTTAGTTTTGTTTTTGTGTATTTAGAGTTCGTTTGGTTTCTCTGGCAGCTCAGAAGTTTGTGTCAGACATAGTGAATGATGCTCTGCAGTACTGCAAGAGAAGGGGAGCTAGCCAAAGTTCACGCAAGTCAGGAAGATCGGTGAGTAAACTGATAGGATTGATAAAATGTGCAACCAGTGTGTTGAAGAAGACAACAGTGGTAGTGTACACACTTTACTGAATATGAAACTTTACTTATGCTAGTAACTTGTTAGCATAGAAGTGAAAAAACTTTACACTAAGTTGTAATTTTGGACATTTGTTCTCTACCAAGTTAGGTTGGCTCGATAAGAAACTACTCTTGATGGGAACAGTTGCATGTCCCAAAATTTACGCCAATTTCAAGCCCACCCGAATCCAGTCTTTTGAACTTCAGTACTGACAAAAAGGTGTTTTCACCACGAGGCACATGTTTTCCTTGCTACATGTGCACAAAGTTAGTCGTACAACTCACTTAAGAGGAGCTCGCCTGTGAGTTAGTATGTTACCTACCCAGACCTATATTCAACATAACTTTTGGTCCCATTTGGTGCTGGTGAAGATTGCACGTGGGGAAGTAGCTTGGGTTAGTGGCTGCCGGATAAGAGAGGATTGAGTGTGATGATGACGTGGTTCTTGGTCAAGTCTGTCTGGTCACAGCTGATTGTAGCTACACGTGGTTTCCTTACAAGTATTCTGACCACCTTGTTCTTTCTGACTGCGTCTGAGGAGCTGAGCGTGGAATGTGTAACAGTTCTCATCAAATTTGTATGTCTAGTCATTAGGGATGTAGAAATCAAGTTATCAGCTTGTGTATGTGTGTGTGTGTGTGTGTGTGTGTGTGTGTGTGTGTGTGTGTGTGTGTGTGTTGTGATAATACAATGGCTGTGAGATACCAGAAAGTATTATTTGTAAACGGAAGCTGTAGCTAATGCAAGTGTGAGAAATTAGTCCAGCCAATGAAAATCTGAAGCTGTGGTTTTTGTGGTCCCAACAGAACCCATGAGAGAGAGTGTGGAGGAGTGAGTGGGAATATGCAATATTACTACCTTATCAGTTACCATCTTCATAAGTCTGTGCATTAACTATTTACCTAATTAAAATAGGGTAATTTTTCTGGAGAAGTTCTAGAGTTTCCATGTCCGTTTGTAACTGGGTCAGTGAGCTCTCACCTGCACGTTAGACACCGTCTGTCTGTTGTAGTTAATTATAATATGTGCCTGAAAATCTAGTGAAACCATTCATATTTAACTCTTATGTATGTATGTCTGTGTGGGTGTGGTTTGGTATGTTGGGCTTTCTTTTCTTCTGTGATCAATTTGTTTGTGACTGCATACAATGCAAACAGACATGGTAACTCTAGGACTTCTCTAATGAGTAAAAGAAGGCTGAGAAAGAAATTGTGATGCATAACTAGTTGTTTTAAACTTTTTTTAAAGCACAATTAGTGCTAACGGTTCTTACAACTGGTGCCTTCATTTTGGAATTATAATAATATTGTTTCTATTATATACATTTTCCCCTCTCATCTGTCCTTTGTAGGATCGGAGATTTGTCCTGACTATGGAAGACCTCTCTCCAGCTCTCAATGACTGTGGCATTAACATCAAGAAACCCTCATTTTACACATAGGATTAATCTCACATCTCATTCTATCATTTCACTTTGTTTGTTTTTTAATTGATTCATGCCACCTGTTCAGCCAAGATGACTCCTTCACATTCATCATGTTGTCATTCACAGCTACTTGTGTACTATTAGGTTACAAAAGATTTAAAGTATCTTTAATTAATTATTGATGTTTGGTGTATCTATGAAAGAGGTGGTAATATTAGTATTTGCTATTGTGATGTCTGAGGTAGAAATGGTAGTTTTATTGGATTCTGCTGTCAGTTCAGATGGACTTTCCTGCCTTCTGTTTACGCAACATGTAGTGAGTTGCTTGGAAACCGGAATCCTCCCTATTCTTGTATAAATGTGATAAGAGATTACCACAATGCTCCACATTGTGATGACACTGGTTGTGGTCAGACTTGCAATGGCTTTGTTTCGGTCCTCCTTGATGTAGAGGAGTGAGAGAGACACGAAGCCGACAGCTGCAAGGTAAAAGGAATCTAATATGGCGAACTTCCTGTGATGATACCACACACCAGCAATATCTTTAATGGCTGCCGTTATTATCGTGGTGATGGAAAGCAGTGCAGTATTAAGTTTGTGGTTGTGGCCAGCAATGGTGGATGCACTCATCACCATAATGAGCACTCTATATATCACTTGTATCCCAGGCCAGTGCTTGCCCCCGTAAGGGGTGTGGTATGCTTCTAGAATAGGTTTCAGGTGGGTTTTATTCATAATAAAACGTGAATATTTGTTGGAGTTGGCTATGAGACTCGGCCCAAATACCATGGTAACTGTAAAAGTGACTACATAAACAGACAATGCCACACCTACTACTAACAAAGCGATGTATTTGCCACTTCCATATGTGATGTTGCCATCAGCGAGCCAGACAGTCTGAGATGTTGCACTTAATGTGGCAAATGAAAACAGAGTTGGCAGCAATACCAAAAACTTATTGAATGTTAACACAATAATTGTAGCTACCACGGCATGGGGGTTTGTCTGTCTGAACAACTTCACCATCCAGTATGCACTCACTCTGTGTCTTGCAAACAGTAAAATGACTGCTAGCAGCAAGAGGTAAATGGGGAACAGTATTTCTAGCCATACCTTACCGTACATGTCTAACCCATCCAACAAGCATGTCTCGAAACCCAAGTCCAGGTTAATCCAGGCAATCACAATAGTCAGGTGGAATGTGGGAAAGTGTGCTGGAAACAGTGTATTATAATTGATCACTACTGTATTTGCAAACAGTATAATGCCATTAATCACAGCCGCCTCAATGGTAAGATCAAATACCAGCATGGCAGCCACTGCAAGAATCCCTACAAGAGCTATAGGAAATAACAGTAGAGCTGAAGTACTGCTGCATTTAGCGCACCTTGAACTTCCCAGCATTATACTTAGTCCCTTTTTACAGCCTCCACAGAGAGTTCCAGACCTGTTGTGTCCACATTGAATATCGGCTCCATCTTCTTCATACAGGTTGATGTTCACATGATCGCTTGGAGGAACGCAGTAGTCATAGGGGCAATGAGCATGCTCTGTTAGATCACTCGTGTTGCCAGTGGTAATATAAGAGATCCAAGTGTTACTACGTCTTGTGATAATCCTTGTGTCTATGTTGCAGGTGCTCCCATGCAGACTTCTATGGCACTCACAGGATCCATTGTGCTCCTGGAAACCACGTGGGCATGGTTTAAAACTCAACTGGATTGTAAATAAAGAGACACCTCTATCAATGCAAGGTCCTTCAGGATAAACCTGAATCTGTTCAGTATTTCCAGTTGAGTAGACATTGTACTTCAGTGGCGAACAGTTGCTAGAAAGTGTTTGCAGAAGTTGCCCAGGCTTAACTCCACTGAGACCACCACTTGTAGGTGAGCTTAGATTGGAAATGACTCTTGCTTCCAAACCATTGCCAAATTGGTCTACTGCAGTCATATTGAGTGTTATAGTTTCACCCTTAAAAACACTCAAATAAATTTCATTAATTGAGCAGTTAACAGTATCGATTGAACAAATGCACAGACGTGTAGGGCCTGAATTAATTGAGTGGTGTGATTCATTCACAGTGTAAGATATTGCTTTGAAAAGAGCCATTCCATTACTGCGTTGACTTCCTGTCATGTGGCAACGATCAAGTAAACCACCGTATATAGAAGAACCAGAAATTGCCATATTATTTTCGAATAAGATAATTTTCTTTGCAGCGGAATCTAAATTTATGTGTTGAATGAAGCACTCATACTCTGGAGTTGTTACCAAACTGTTTCCATAGTCACACACTCCAAAATAACTCTTGTCATTAACATATATTGCACCACCGGTACTCACAGCTTTATTTCCTGTAAATTTCATTACAGTATTACTACTCTCTTCACTCTCTTTCTTTTGGTGATGGAAGATGAGTTTGCTATTGAAGTCAAAATATATTCCTGCTCCCATTGTTGCCGAATTTGAATAAAAGGATATGTCGCTAAGGTAGACATGACAAATACTTGTGCTTGCATACATGCCACCCCCATAAACTGCAGTGTTATTAGTCATACTAATATTTCCATGGTACTGTACAAAACATTGGTAAGCAGCCACACCCCCTCCTCTAGAAGTGCGTTCAATAGGTGTGCTAGGCACTGCTGAATTGTTGGTTATAATAATTTTACCAATAAATTGAATAGTGCTTTCTATGCATCCAATAGCACCCATTATATTATTTGCAATAATTAATTGACCCTTAAAAAATGCAGTAGAGGTATATATGCTGACAGCTGTATACGGGTAGGTCACATATCGAGGAATCGCAATGCTTTTGTCATCTACATATTGTGAATTTCCTAACAATTCAGTTCTTCCTTCAAAGTGTACAGTGCAACCTGAAATAGCCAGAGATCCTATGTTGTCACGAATTTTTTGGTTTCCTTTAAATAGCACATGAGATCGAGCTATGAACATAACTCCTCCATGATTGTTCTGAATAATCAAATTGGATAAGGATAAAAATATGCAATTGTCTTCTATAAAGATAGGTCCTCCTGCTTTACCTTTATTACCATCAAATATAGTGTCTGTGGCTTTTAGAGTTGTGTTTTGGTAGATGGCCAGGGCACCTCCATAAGGTGCAGAGTTGAAAAGAAACGAAGTTGTATTTATGACTAATAATCCACTTTTCCAAGCATATATTCCTCCTCCACTGAAATAGATTGCCTCATTTCGGACAAATGAGCAGTTAACAAGATTCAAAGTGGCATTATAAGCATTAATTGCACCTCCATAGGTCCTAGCTTCATTATCTATAAAGGTAGTGTTGTGAATCATTACGCTGCTGTTATCTATTTTTAAAGCTCCTCCTAATCTTGCACTGTTATTAGAAAAATAACTGTAAATTATTTCAATTTGGCTGTTTTCTTTAGCTTCTATGGCTCCTCCATTTTCTCCAGAGAAATACTTAAAAGTTGTATCAATCAAAGTTATGTTACTTGAGTTCGCTTCCAGCGCTGTGCCAAATCTTTGATTTTGTTCTGGTCCATATCCTTCCATTAATTTTCCACTGAATGTAGAATTGAATAGGAATAGGGTGCTGTTGTTTGTAAACATAGCTCTTGTGTTACAGAAAATGAAGATGGATGAGTTTGAAATATTTACAGCACCATGTTGAGAATATAAAAACACACAGCGTGCAGATAAATAATAGTCATATATTGAAGTATGCAACATATCCATAGATAAGATTCCATTGTCTACTTCTAAGACAAGTCCAGACACATTACTGATGTAAAAGTATTGTGACTGCATTACACAATAGTAGCAGTATAACAAACTGACATAGCAGTTGCTGTTAGTCATGGTTACATTGGCAAGAAAAGCTGTGCTATATTTCACTATCAGATTATTGCTTACGATGGTGTCATCAAATAGAACATTATGAATAACCGCATAGCTTCTTTCAATGTACAAGCAGTCAGTAGATCGACAACTCGCATATATTATGTTTGATATTATTACATTGTAGACATAGTAATAGGTTATGCCTGGGCAATTTACAAAAGTAAGTCCTGAAACATACATGCTATTTATATAGCGAAACACCAACCAGAAGTTGATAGAGCCATTGCAAACAATAGTGCTTCTATTGCCCGCCATAGTGAAACTGCCCACGCCATGAATGAGAATTTGTCTGTGGAGATGATGTGTTCCAGGAGAAAAGTCCAGGAAGTGGGGGCCATTTAATTCTCCAGCTATATCATCAAGAGAAATACAAGGAGAGTCAGGATTACAGTCTGACTGAATGTAATAATAATTTCCTTTTACCACTACAAAGATAGCAGTGAATAGTACCAAGATTTCCATGATATTCATTTTGGTTAAAATAATCAATTCATTTCTTTTTAATAGTGAGCAATGCTTTCCTTGTTTGTGTAATGATATCATTTGTGACTAAAAATACAATTATAAATTCTAAATATATACTAGTTCTAAAATAACATTTAGTTTTCAGCATGGCTGGTTTTATATGATATGATAATCACATGACATGAACTCAAATAGCATGACAGTTATTTAATCAGACAACTGGAAAAGTGTGTTTTAGCTATAGAGATAAAACTTGTGTAGTCATGACTGGCTTCATATGTAATTACGGTCTAAAAATCTTATACATTTATATTCCTATATTTTCCTAATAGTTCTATCATCCACACAATCTCCTTCCAACTCTGATCAACTCAATCAGCATCAGTTGTGAAGTTTACATACTTAAATTTATTGTTATGCAAGAATGAGGGATATAAAAATTATAAGAGAACAATTTTAGATTTTTGTTTGATAATTAAAAGTCCAACAACTCTTCCCTTAGCTCATCAAAGCTCTTCACTTCACGATTGTCCTGCTGGATGCTGGTTATTTGGGATCCTGTCTTTGATCCTGACCTCCCATTACTGTCACTAATGCTGCTGTAATGGACACTCGTTGACATATATTCCGTGCTAATAGCTCCAACACTTGCAGTCACCTCACTAATAGGCTCTCTCGGTTTTTGTCTTCGTATTTTAGTCAGTTTAGCCACGAGCTTGAATTTCATGTCCAAGTGAATAAGGAGAATACCCAGTAACGTAGCAATGGCAACACAGTGTGACACATACAAAAATGTGACTAGGTTATCATTCATTTGCCTAACATACATTTCAGCCACACTGAAAAACCCCAGATTTAGTAAAAACACTGTTTCAATATGGCTCACCCAGGTCTTGTATATTTTGCCGCACATATTCTTGATGCTGATAGTTGCGAATGATAAAATGGCCACACAGAGTAAATTGATTTCCTGGTCCCCATTATAATTAAGTGAGGCTACCAAAAATACGATGAATCGATACAAGAGGAGCAGACCACACCAGCCTCTAAAAGCTGGCAAGAAAGGAGCATGATATGCATCCATGAAGGATTTTAATTTCGGGCTATCCAACCATTTTATAGCTTTAGTGCATTCACAAGGAATGAGATGTTGCAACATTAGAAAAAAGGTGTAAGTCATGCTGATTATAAGAATTACAGCACCTGCCAAAAATAGCGGCACATGCTTTCCTCGTAAGTACAAAATGTTGGCATCAACTAGCCATACATATTCTAGGCGGCCATTTGGATAAGTGAGGATTCCAAGGGAGATAATGTTCATAGATGCCCTCAGTAACCTGGCATAAGATATGAATATCAAAGTGGCCAAAGCAGCCACAGGGTTAGAGCTGCCTAACAGGCGTGCTAGCTTGCTGGATTTCTCACTGGTTGTCATCATTATGATTACTAGGGTTATCAAGTAGAAGGGGAAAGCGAGTTCCAGCCATGCTCTTGAATATTCATCCATACCATTGTAAAAGCATGTTTCAAATCCTAAACCAAGATTGATCCACTCTATTAAGAAGTCAGTATAGGTTGTTTTAGGGTTAGAATTCAACACAGCCATTGTATTGCAGTATAATATTAAACCATTGATAGTGCCAACATCGACAGTAAAATTCAGGAACATGATCATGAAAACTAGTATAATGCCAGCTGTTGCTATAGGAATTACCAAAAGCAACGTGAAATTGCCGCATTTTTTGCAATTAGAGCTTCCTACGACCAAACTGAGACCATCTTGACAGCCTCCACAAAGGATACCAGATCTTTTAAAGGCACACTGGGAATCTGAACCATTATCAATATTATTGAAGTCAATACTGATTGGCTGTGAAGGAGGCTGGCAGTAGTCATAAGGACAGTAAGGGTAAATTAGTAGCCCACTGGCATTTGACATGTTAACGTAATTGACCCACGAATTGTTTTTAAACCTGATAACAGTCTCACTCTCCACGTCACAAGTAAAAGTGGATATTGAGCTGTCACAGACGCATTCTGTGGAGCTCTCCGACAACTGAAATCCTATTGGGCAGTGTTTAAAGCTAATGGGTAGAGTCAAGCTAGACAACTGTGAATCCAGACATGGACCTTCAGCATATATTATGAGGTTTTCAGAGGTTTGGGAAGAAATAACATTAAAATTAATATTGGAGCATGTATTGGACACTGTTTCAATGTCTTGCCCTTCTTTCAGGCCTCCATGACCAGAATTCACTTTAAGGAATACTCTTGCTGGAACTTTTTGAAGATTTTGATTATAAGCAGCAACAGATATATTAATAGACTGACCTTTGTGTATGTCAGAGGAATAGTTTGAGCAGAATCGCACTGATAATGGATCAGAATATCTGTCATATAAATCTGGATCATAAATTTTATAAATTGTAGAAAATTTTGATTGTGAAAAAAACGATTTTTTGCAACGATCAGTTAACCCACCGTAAAAACTATTACCATTCTTTGCAGAGTTTTTCAAGAAGAACACATTTGTGCTTCTGTCACTTCTTCCATTAGGTGGCGAGTATGAGTACACTTCTAAAATTTGTATGAAGCAGTCACTAAGTAGTTCATCTGTAGGAGTACACGAAGGGAAGTCAGTGTGATCATCAACAAAGATGCCTCCTCCTTTCATGGTGGCATTGTTCTCTATGAAATGAACTGAAATTAGGGAGTCATTGGTGTCGTAAAATAACAGGTCACGGTCAAACTTCAGCAGCTGTATTTTGCTATTTGTACTTAAGTAAATTCCTCCACCATTGCCATTCTGAGCTTGATTGTACGCAATTGTAATATTCACTTGCTGATTCACGTCTTTAGTGTAGAAACGAACTCGGGAGCTGATGGCATATATTCCACCTCCATTGTTTGCTATATTTCTCTGAATATCCATTTTTTGGTGGAAATTGATTTGACTGAGGTACAAAAAGAATCCCCCTCCGCTTTTACCAGCTCTATTGTGACTTATAAGAGAAGTGTTGGTAAAAGTTAAGGTAGATTGATATGTGTAAAATGCACCTCCAAAAGTAGCAGCTGTATTATTTGTTATTGATACCAAACTATCAAAATTTACGAAGGAATTTGAAGCAAACACTGCTCCTCCTCGGTCTCCAGTATTTCCTGATAAGAACATTCTTCCAAAAAAATTGGCTTGGGACTGATCAATGCAGAATGCCCCAAGCATATTGTCATTAACGTGTATGTCACCTTGATACATAGCAGTGGAGTTGCGAGTTGTGATCAGTCCCAGTTCTGAAGGTTCCGGACAACAAGCCATTTGGTAATTATTGGTAATATTCAAGTGACCAATCAAGGTAAGTTTACATGAAGTCAACTGAAGTAAGCCACAATTGTCGGATATGGTGATACTACCAGACATAGTGAGGACACTAGAGCTTCCAGATATCAATATTCCTATGTTTTCAGTCATCATAAATCTACTACTGATAGAAAGTGTACTGTTGTTCACAAGTATGACACGATCAGACTCGCCAACAGAGTTATTAGCTATGTTGACATCTGACATACTCACCATTGAATTTGATATTGTAAGTACTGCTGTCGTAGAGGAATGGTTCTGATATACATTGGACAAGTGGTTATTTGTTAGAGACAAGTTCATTAGGGTTACATCAGAGTAGAAAATATGGAGTGGTATAAAGAGTTCTGTATTCAAGATGCTGGCGTTTGAATTGTTAACATGTATATAATGATCACCATTGGCATGTAAGGAGGAATAGTTTAAGAGTAGAGTACTCATCTCATTTAAGAAAGTGCAATCATGGAGCTCTATTCCTTCAATGTAGATTGTGCTTGATCCTGAGAGAGAAACATGCGCTAGCTTTGCACATGTAAGTATTGGTCTGCTGTATAGAGACTCTGCTGTAACTGTACACTCTAAAGATGAATGGAGGAACCAAGGATCTGCTAAAAAATGGCTTCCAGGAAATAATATAATGTTTATAGATTCAGAAGAATTTGCCTCAGTATACAAAAATTCTACTACATCAGAAATTGTAGTGCAAGACTCATTATAATAATCACATGTTGGACTCACTGGTATTATTATTATACAGTCTATGAATGGTGCAGCGGCCAGCAGCCAAAATGAGAATATTGCAATTTCTCGCATGATCATTGAAAACTACAGTAATTCTGTTTTCTCAATGCTATATAGCAAGGCCACAAATTTTTTTAGTTAAAGTTCAATGATTCTGCTCATTGGATTAAAAAAAATAACAACATAGTTGAATAGGTTACAAAAACAAATGATTACGTGTGGCTACATATGTTTTAATTGTTGTTTTTGCAGGACTAGTTTCTTCTTCCATTCTGGAATAGAGCTTCGCCTTTCTTCAGTTTTTGTGGGAACCAATGGACTATTGGGTGGATATTCTGACCTGTAATATTATTTGTGCATAATAATAAATTAGGAGAACTGTGTAAGACCATACTTGTTCATTCCTTTTTTTTCTATCAGGGCACGTTTCCATGCAGGCATAGTCATTCCTTCTTCTGATGTCTTCTTCTACAGTGTAGGTAAAATAGTTCTAGGAGTGATAATTTGTGGTTAAAAAAGTACTCACTTGTCCAATCTGTTTTACTACTGTTCCCTTTTGTACTGATATATGCTGTTCCTGAGAAGCTATTGCACACATATTTTTCAAATATAATGACATACATATTGTACTAACACTTCTTACTTGAATGCTTTTCTTCTTCTGATTCTTGTACTGTATTTTGGGGATCATCTCTCTCAACTATTTGACCTACTTTGATCTATCCAAATATAATTTTACATAACAACAGTTTACAGTTTGCTAGACAAATAAACTTACGTTTATTTTTTTAATTTTTTCTGGAGGAGGTACATTTTTTAATGCTCGAGGTGCAAAATGCTTCACTTCATCCAGGAGTTTAGAATTTTGCTTAGGTTTATCTGACCAAATTAGTTAAGGTGAATTAATTCATACTACAGTATTACAAAAACAATAACAATTACCCTTTGGTTGTAGATAAAAGTCTTTTTGTTCTGAGAGAGGCATGTGTATTGAGGTAGAGTGAGTGGCCTGTTATAAGAATATTGGTATGAACAAAAATATATATGTAAAGTAATGGGAATAACATGTAAACGAATTGATATATTATTAAAGAACCCTTTTAGACATAGTAAACTAATTATTAATTAATTAAGAAATAATACAATAATAATAATGATGATAATAATAATTGGTGACTCTCAGGGGTAACACAATTGAAAATTGGGGATATTTGTTGGCAAGCGAGACAGTATTTGGGGTGGATAATGCAAAATCGGGTATATGTTATATGTATGGATGGTACGTATGCCACTTAAACGCGCGCGCGGGGAACTTTTTTCCTAAAAACACGGCTTTTTAGGCTTGACCCCAGTGTATTGAAACTACAGCATTAAGCTAGCCTTACTTTAAACTTACGCTTCGAAGTGTGAGAAAATTCCTGCGAAAACGCTTGTTTTTTTCAAGACACAAAAAGTTGCTGCGACCGGTTACCATGGCATTGAAGACTCTTTTCCAGACGTAATTTCAAAACTTCGCCGTTTTAGGGGGGATACGAAGTGCCGATTGTTGGTTGTCAAGAGCCATTGGTAGTCAGAATGCCGTAATATTAATGCTAAAGAAGCTACTACTACTCGAGGGAAGCTGAGGTAAGTACGTAATTCCATATGTGTTATGTAAATATACAAAAATAACTCTGGCCTTTCTATTTTGTAGCTAAGAGCTTGTTGTCAACAGTGATTGGTATATTCAAACAGTCAGAATGACTTAAATTTGATACTACGGAAGTTACCACTGCTCAAGAAAATGAGGTAAGAAAGTAATTTTGTATTTATGTACTAAAATTGGTGATCTTTTGCTATTGTAGCTGAGAGCTTGTTGTCAAGAATTCACGGTAATTCAGATAGTCAAAAGAACTTAATTTGATACTACAGAAATTACCAATACTCAGGAAATTGAGGTAAGTAGTAATTCCATATTTGTTTTTTTTTTTAATTAGCTACAAATAATAACACTGGTTTTTTTATTGTAGCCGAGAGCTTGTTCAAGAGTTACTGGTAATTGAGGCTGGCTGATGTTTGATACTACAGAAGTTACCATTAATCAGGTAAGAGAGTATTTGTTTGCTGAAATAAAAGGTATCAAATTTAAGCTATTTTGACTATCTGAATTACTAGTAATTTTTTTACAAGCCTCAGCTAGCTACAAAGACATTAATTTTAGCAAACAAATACAAAATTACTTTCTTACCTGAGCATTGGTAATGTCTGTAGTATCAAATTTAAGCCATTCTGACTATCTGAATTTACCACTCTCGACAACAAGCTCTGGGCTACAAAAAAAAAAAGAAATGCCAGAGTTATTTTGTAATTTTAGCTAACGAAATATGGAATTACATAAAGAAAGTAATTTTGCATTTGTTTGCTAAAATTAATGTCTTTGTAGCTAGCTGAGAGCTTGTAAAAAAATTACTGGTAATTCAGATAGTCAAAATAGCTTAAATTTGATACTACAGAAGTTACCTATACTCAGGAAATTGAGATAAGTAGTATTCCATATTTGTTAGCTAAACTTACTGGCCTATTTTTTTTTGTAGCTGAGTGCATGCTCAAGAGTTACTGGTAATTGAGGTAGTTAGAATAGCTTAAATATGATACAACAGAAGTTACCAATACTCAGGACATCTAGGTAAGTAGTAATCCAAAATTACAAAAAATAACACTGGCCTATTTTTTTGTTCCTGAGAGCTCGTTTAAAAGTTACTGGTAATTGAGGTAGTCAGAATGGCTTAAGTTTGATACTACAGAAGTTACCATTACTCAGGTGATAGAGTAATTTTGTATTTGTTTGCTATAATTAATGGTCTACTGCTATTATACAACTGAGTTAAAATATAAACTATGTAGTAACAATACAGTTACCTAACTAGGCAGGCTCGCTCACCATTTGTGCACAAGCACACCACTAGTTTATATATATATGTGTGGACGTACGTATGTCATTTTGTACTCTGACCCTTTCGTATTTTTGTGTTAGCTCTGCGTTTGACCCCGTCCCAAATTTCACTAAACAGATTCTTCTGATTTATCGATCATTACTCGTATCACCCTAGAATTGAATTGTTTACCACTTTGAATTCTTTTGCAGGTGCAGTTAAAACTAAAAAACTTACCAGAGTTCCATTTCAATTCGAGGTAGTGGCAGCGGTAAGTTAATGTGCTATTTGTCATTGTTATTACCCCTACATAACAGTATTTACTTGAAAATTCATTGACCATTATAGACTACTCATGAAGGTAAACTGTGTAGGTACGTTCAGCTGTGTAAAAGTATTATGCGTTACAACTACTACTTAGCTAAAGAATATCACAAAGAAAACGTTTAAATAGTGTGACTTGTTTTTGGCTGCTTCATTTATTTTTCAATTCAAACAGTTGTGGGGAGTGGTTACTATGGCAATTAATCCCCTTTACCGTATATACGTAATTAAAAAACTCAATTTTTTTTAGTAGCTTGAGTGCTAGAAGTTAAAATCAAACGTTCAACAATAGAGTAGTTTTAGGCTAGCTCGCCATTTGTGCTCAAGCATATCACTAGTAATAATAATAATAATAATAATAATAATAATAATAATAATAATAATAATGATAATCGCATAAGTTGCCCATTCAAAAATGTATGGGAAAAATCGTTGTTCAATTGAAATCGCACGGGGAAAGTGAAATAGCGTGTAACTAATTGAAATAGCATGGTATCTCAGTGGAAACTAAGTGAAATACCACAGTAGCTAAGTGAAATAGTACAGGTAAGTGCTCACACGTGCAGCGTTAACCTTGGAAACGTACAGTTCGAGTAGTTTCTAGTTGGGGACAATGTCATTCTTTACCATAGAAGCTCTACCCGTATTAGACGGAATGTTTTTCAACAGATTAGGAGGAGTTATACGTTGAAAACGAAGTTCCAGTGGAACTGAAATAAGGAGATAGTGAGTGAACGATGCAGTATAGCTACAATTACAAATAACTTTTAAAAAAGCTGACCTACTATTAGCGATGATAGCACAGGTAACCTGTGCTATTACTCATACTCATAATAATAATAATAATAATAATAATAATAATAATAATAATAATAATAATAATAATAATAATAATAATAATAATAATAATGAAGTGAGTACAATACTATTAGATGGCATATTATATATTATTTGATACGTGGTCCTTTCAATCTGCATGCAGGTACATTTTACTGTAGCTTCTTCTACTGCACAATTATTAGAAGAGTTAATTTTTTCAAGAATGAGAAACATGGAACTGAGAACCCCTTACCAGAAAATTAAAAACTGTTTGTTAGCATTTGTGCCAAAGCTTACCACTAGAGTTAAATTCAATTAATTGCTTGATTTTATGAACACCACAATCTGCAAGTAGATAATCGATGTTCCACTGTACATGAAGTACCAGTAACTCTGGACAACAAGGTCTCAGCTACCAAAACCAGCTGAGTAGTCAGATTAATAACTCCATCATATACACTACTAATATATACCACATGAACGCTAATAGCTAAATGTATATAAAAATTTAATTTGAATTTTTGCACATTTTGTAGTGTTTCACTTTGCTCATCAATTTATGTGTCAATAAAGTAGAATGCAGGTTATCCGAACACGATGGGCCGAGAGGTATTCGGATGACTGATAACTGAAATGCTTAGATAATTAAAAGAAAATGTATTATAAAACACTAATGAAGGGGCGTGGTCAAGCAATTCTTCATGTCTGCACATGCTATGTTCGGATAACTGACATCCTACTGTAGTATGTGGTTGAGTAATGAATGACCAGTTTGTGTAGGTATAGCTAAATGTGCAAAGTAGCATAGTTGTTGAATTGCTTTGAATTTTCCATATTTTGTCCTTAGCTGCTTACGTAGCCAACTTATCTTGCTGTACATTAAGTCTCTGAAATCTATAAAGGAGCTTCCAAGGCCAACAAATTGATCAAAAACATCTAGAAATATTATATCCTGCTGGATGGTTGCTCTAGCTATAGCCTTTGATAAAAAATAAAAAAATAAAAAGTACCAGACATAAGTAATTACAGAACAATGGGCCTTTCTTGGTTCATCTATTGTCTTATTCTCCTATTTACTTGGATCTATTGACTCGTCCCATTCTCAGTTTATGGTAATGAACATGAAATTAATTCTCTATTCTTAAAAATAGCTTCAGGCAATACTTTGTATCCATAGGCTTGAAAATAATCTCAGTAAAAGTACTTGTGTCCTCTTCCCACTCTATCCTTTTGAAAATACAGCATAAAACATGCAAACAGCAACTGAATGAGTCACATTTCAATACTATATCTCAGTTTTAAGCTTATATCTTTTCTCATTTCCATATTACTTACATATTTTGAAATTGCTCTGAGATAATTGGCACATTGCATGTGATCGCATTGCTCTGCCAGATCTGCTGGTATGAGGCCATCAACATCCCTCATGTATGGATCCACACCTCCATTCACTAATGCTTTAATTGCCTGTGAATACACAACATGTCAATATTTAATTCTGCATGCATATTATTATTTTTTAAATTTTGTTTCAGAATATGTTTCCACTAAGATCCTTACTTCAAATTGACCATGCTCAGCTGCATCATGGAGTGGAGTACCTCCAAGATCATCCCGTATTACTGTTTGTCCTTGTTGTAACAGCCATTCAATGATCTTCACATGACCTAAATACAAATAAAATTGTAATGAATGTTTAACCCTTTGCGGACGAACGCGGGTGAGCAATTATGTAATTAAATACGCGCACGCCGTAAAACCAATTAGTTGCCCGAGACGAAGACGTTTTACCAGTGGAGTTCGACACGTGGAAAAAGAAAATGGGCAAGTGTTTCTTTTGTGTTAGCCTCCTCAAATAATCTGCCTCTAGCGTTGTAGCTATGGTAATTCGTTAGTTTATAGTTTATAGAGTTGTTTTGAATACAAACTTAGTTGGAATTATCGAGGAGGCCATAGTTTGTTAGCTATTTTTTTAGCTTATATTTATGAAAGGAGAAATCACACCCAAGTGTAAGTTCTAGTTTTAGTTTGCTTATTTCTAGCTACTTTAGGCCTTTACTTCTTAGTAGATGTTCTATTTGAAAATAGCTAGACACAAAGTGTAGAAAAATTTTTTTTTATTTAGTTGGTGCACTTGATATAAGTTATACTTATTTTATAAGACTTATTTTGTAGAATAGAGATTGCAAAATGTATACTATGTAAGCTACTGAAAGTTTTAGCGCGCTACGCGCTCTGTAACTGTAATAACAGAGCGGGAAAGAGCTTGTCACGAATTCGTGACAGCCGTATTCTCTTGACGCACCCAGTGTGTCACAGATTCGTGACCATTGTACGTGCGCGTTAAGTTACGGCGGTCACGAATTCGTGACGATCGTACGCAAAGGGTTAACACATGCTGTCTGTCTGTCTGTCTGTCTGTCTAGCTGTCTCAGGGAATTGTAATAGAATCTGATAGAACATTTTTATTTTTTTAAACATCTCATATGCTCTTACATGTTTCAAACTATAAACAAAGCAGCTATTGAATTTATGGCAAATGACAGGAGAAAGAAGTTTATTTGGTGTTGAATAATTTTTTGTTTTGCTGCTCATTATTTTCATTATTTTCGTAATTATGGTGCAATGGTGTGGTAAGTATACTATAGATCTTGTTAATTTCACTGCCAGTGAAAATAAAATGTAATCATGATACTAAAATAGGGAAATTAATCTTGCCTTAAAAATAACCGGATCTATGGCATAAATATTTAGCTAGTTCGTCCCCAGATGAAAACTGTTTCTGCACCCTTTCTTTTTCAGAAATTTTGTAAATAATGAAATTTCAGCTGCTTGAATTGTTTTCACATTTTAATTTTAATCTATTGTCTTCCTAGTCAATTCACCTCGTGCAGCAGCAAAATGCATAGGAGTAGCTCCATCATTGTCCTTTTCATTCACTGTGAGTTCAGTGTTCTCTGCCTACATAATAAATATCATACTATAAAATATATAGTTAAATGAAACAATAAAATTTTCTCATTTGTTAGTCCATGTTTCCATTATGAATAGGCTAGTTTGCTATCTCATGACTTTATTTGAACTTACCAGCACAAAACATAACAGAAAATACATTTTTGTGTGAAAGTAAGAAGATTTATGATAGAAAACAGGAACATTAATTTAAGTGGACATGTTTCTTGTCATGGAATGATTTCAAATTACACTAAAAGTCAAAACAATACTTGCCATTATGAATAGGCTAGTTTGCTATCTCATGACTTTATTTGAACTTACCAGCACAAAACATAACAGAAAATACATTTTTGTGTGAAAGTAAGAAGATTTATGATAGAAAACAGGAACATTAATTTAAGTGGACATGTTTCTTGTCATGGAATGATTTCAAATTACACTAAAAGTCAAAACAATACTTGAATTTTTTTTCACCTATGTGTAAGTGTGCAAACTACAAATAGATATTACATAAAGACAAGCATGTGAATTTATACTGCTTAGTTACTGTATACATCCAATTTTATTGCTCAAGGCTCCTAATGTTATCCTTTATACTATCACATGTGTAATTGAAGTTGTATGATCTGCAATAAGCCCTTTTATATTCTGGTCATTACGTACTATCCAAGCTAAGCAGTCTAAATGACCCATCTGAGCTGCAGCATGAATGGGACTCATTCCATCATTAGCCCTCACATTAATATCTGCATCAGCCTGTAATAAAAATAAATAATATAGTCACAAAATGTTTTGTGTGCTTAAATTTACATACCTGAGTGACCAGAAATTTTAAACATTCCAATTTTCCCTCTTGAGCAGCAAAATATGTAGGACTTGTTCCATTGTCTGCCACAGTATTCACTGAACTGTAGTACAAGTTGTACATCTGAGTGAATCACTAATCTAAATATTTGGTGGACAATTTGCTGTAGAATATATTATTGGCAAATTAGGGGAGTTAATCACATATGTTTAATATGTACAGTGAAATTCATCTGTTGGTCATTCTTGTTCTTTTATGTTTTTTTTTGAGTGTGTGATCTGCCTGTTGTTAGATGTCATCTGCTTCTTTGTTTTGTAAAAGTTGGCAGCTAGATTACACACCACTGATAGTGTCTTACTTCACTTCCCTCCACCAATTAATTGGGCAAACCTTGGAAAAGTTTGTGAAAGCCACTTGAGGCAGTTTATACTTCCTTTAGCTGCTGCTAGGTGAACTGGAGTGACACCATTCTGTGCTTTCTCTAAGGCACTGCAGTTTTTTTCTTCTACCAGCCAAACAGCTACATTTAGGTGACCAAACCTAGCAGCTGAACACCATTCAAAAATACATACGTAAATAAAATAAAAATAAAAAAGAAAGAAAGAAAGAAAGAAAGAAGTAAGTACTCTACAGTGAATACCCTATTTAAACTATTTTAATTTCTTGTTTCATATTTATTCATGCAATGCAATAAAAAAAAAAATTATGGGTCACGCTAAATGACACATTGTTGTTTTGTGATTTACTATAATAAAAATTATGGCTTGTGGTTGTGGGATAGAAAAAATTTAACCTAGGATCTGACTTTTACTTCTAGTCTCTCAAAATTGAAAAGCCTCAGCCACTTGTGGACGACAAAAAGTAATGCTGCTTTGTTTTATCATAAGACTTGAATATTTTGGACATGATTAAACCTGTAGCTTTATCCGAGTCTATGAAAGAATTCTAACTCTTTCTAATTGTCTGTTACTACTAAATTCATTACTAAATCAATCATTTTGATGAATTGTCATAGTCTCGCGTAGCCAGGCCCTTTACTTACCGCTACGCTGGGAAAGGGTCTGGTGGGATTAGTACATAGTACCAGTTCAAAAGGAATGTAATTAGTCCTTCACCCGTATGCTCCATGGTTGTAAATGTAAAATACCGCACACGAAAAACTTCCACACATTGCTAAATGCTTGTACAAAATATCAATTGCACAGTGAGAGGGCGGATACAAGGTGTGCCATTACTGCCTTATAACGCTGCCCTATATGGTACTTACTGGTATACTATAAGGCACAACATATCAGTTTATTCCTAGTTTATAACAGTGGCATCATTACTGTCAATAATTGCCTGTTTTCTTTATTTATATCAAAAAGCAAAGCTTTCTTGTATATCTACCATCTTACAAGACCTAAAATTACTCGTCCTGTAGCCCCTTCATGAATCCTAGTGTTTGGCACCTTATTTGCAGCAAGTTCCACTGCCCCATTCCAGTACGCGGAAGTCTTGGGACTGCTGAAATGAGCTGATGGAGTGGCTGCGATAACCCTAAATTACTGACAACCACGACCGCAACCGTAACTTCTCCCTGAGATCTGGAGGGTATTGAACTGGTACTATGTACTAATGCCACCAGACCCTTTCCCAGCGTAGTGGTAGGTAAAGGGTCTGGCAACGTGAGACTAGTACTGCCATATGTCAACATCAGTAAGCTAGGTTAGTTTATGATGGTCCCTATGTTGTTTTAGAAATATGAAAATGAACAATGGTTCCCATTGTGTGTGTGTGTGTGTGTGTGTGTGTATATATATAATTTCTAAGCAGAAAGGTTATGTAAATCTAGGGATAATTAGCCTAAGAAGGACTAAGCTAAGATTTTATAGCTCTCAAACTGAACCAAAAGAAGAAGTAAAATAACCAAGAGTGTATCATTACTTTTCTCAAAATTTAGGATATTTTCAATCAGTACCAAGGTTTATTCAATGTATTGTACAGGTGTACAGGAGAGATGAAAATATTTTACACATTGCTCATAAACTCAACCTAAATGAAGAGGTGTAGCTCCACATGAATCTCGCTCCACTTCAGAATTACCACCATGATCAATTAGCCATTGGAGGCAGTCCAAATTTCCTGTAGCAGCAGCATCATGAGCTGGAGCAGCTCCATTGCTTGCTGGTTTTGTTCCACTTAGTCCAACAACTTTCACCAGCCACTCCACGCACTCGACTTTGCCAGTTCGTGCAGCATAATGGACTAAAGTAGCCCCAAATTTGTCACAGCAACCCTTAAGACTGACGTGCTTTCTAAGGTTACTTAAAGTAGATACGTCCCCTTTACTCGCCGCTCTCAGAGCGCTCGTTACGCTCGACATGTCGTCTAGCGGGATCTGCAAGGCGAGCTCCGCCCTCGTTATCGGGCGTGGTCTTGGAGACCGTAGGCATAGGCGTGGCTCACCGGAATCCCCCTCCCCATCCTGCCGCTAAATACGTAGTGCTAGCATCAGCAATTACACCCATTTCGGCGCCAAAGTAGACCTTCTCCCAGTTCCATTGGAACTCCCACCTCAATTCTGCAAAATTATTGATTTTTTTTTTTAATTAAATAAGCCAGTCCATAAAAATATTAGTATTGATGGTAATGTATTACAATAGCACAGGTGGGATGGAACAAGATGGTAAAATTATAATGAAGTTTTAATAGTGGGATATACATCATATTGAGGAATAACAGGATGTTCTTATTCATAATCGATGATCTTAAATGTAGACAAAACTTGTGTGACACGACATGTGATGTTATATATATTCAGTAGATGGTAGTAGTTGCTAATAGTTCACTCTGGACTGGCAGACCTGAAGGCTTACTGCTCTGCAGTTCCGTTTTCCTGGGAAGGAGCATTCTCAGGGTGATCCTTTGTTCCTTCTCCTTCACCTGGCACCAACTACAAACATAAAAGATATGACACAAACATACCATGTTTATGTACTATCTAAACCCACAAAATAAGTTTAACTTCCTACACCCTACTTGTTACCAAAACTGTGGGTTTTGTTTTCAGAATAGTGTCCATAGAAAATACACTTGTAAGAACAAGATTAGACCCTCAGCAATACAACATATAACATAGCTGATAGATTAACATAATATTGTCCGTTAGTGTAACAATTCCTTACAGCAGAGAATACTGCATCCAACAACTTACATTGCCTTCTAGCTCATCTCTGTTCCTATTTTGAGGTGGACGTCGACGTCTTGGTCGTCGATACCTCTGCTCACGCTAAAGGAGATAATAAAATAATATATGTAAACAACAACAACAATGAATTTGTAGCATAGTAAAACTCACTGGTGGTCCTCCTTCTTCAGACTGAGGCTGTTGATCACCTCCTTCACTAGGTGGCTTTCGGCGATACGTCCTGGAACGATAGTTTCTGCGACGATTTGGAGGTCTTTCTTCCCCTTGTTTGTCACCCTCTCCCTGAATAATAACCAATTGTAAAATAGATATACCATAACCATTGCATCTCACCTCTTCAGATTTAGGTCCTCCATATCTGCGACGAGGTGGCTTGACATCACCACCTTCTCCAACTTCTTCAGCTTGCTACAATCAAAATATAACTAACTACGTGCTAATATCAATCTTTTGATGACATACATCTCTTCTTGGAGCTCCACGATAGTTTCTCCTTCTCTGTGGAGGATTTTCTTCATTTTCATTGCCTGCTCCACCTTCAACATCTCCCTGTGAGTTGTACACATTGTTAGTGTATCTATGCTGCAATTAATCTAACCTCATCACTTCGACGATTTCGCCGTCCTCGGAATCGCCGATATCGGGGTCTAGGGGGTCCTCTTGGACGTCGACGATCAACCTGTTCCCCTTCTTCACCTAAATAGAAATAACATTGTTACTATACCATACTATAAAATCCAATAACTTACCTTCACTTCCTTCTTTGTCTTCACCCTGGCTATCTTGCTGGGTCTGGCGACGCTGGCGAGGTGGACCTCGGCGGTAGTAGAAACGCCGGCCATTAGGCCTGCGGTCAGCTACATTAGTGACATCATCACTTATCACTAATTTGCACGTTTTATTCTCTAAAACAAATACTTACGTGCATACTTGCTACCCTGGACTGGAGCACCATTGGGGCCAGTTACTTGTGCTGCTTCTGGCCCTTTGGTTCCATTGATGATAATGAACTCCACTGCTTCACCATCACCTACACTGCGTAGGTATTTCTGAGGGTTGTTTTTAATAATAGCAGTCTATAGAAAACAAAGAGGAAGAAAAAAAAAAGACACCAATTAACACATTTCGGTCACTATTAGTGACAGGTGTGACATGCACAAAGTCTTGTCAACATCATGTTCAGAGCCCCAGAGTGTGCTGCCAAGTGAGTTTAGGTCACACTCCAGCAATTAATAACATAAAAGCATCTATATCCCCTCAGATGCAAGGCTTACCTGGTGAACAAAGATGTCTTCTTGCGAGTCAGACCTATTGTACAAACAAACAACACTTCATTGAGATGCTATTCACACGTACACACCCCCTCAAACTCTGCTATAAATTCTGGTATCGCCATAGCAACAGTGGCATGTTAAGCCACAACAAATAAATAGCATTGAGATAAGATAAGATAAGTGGCCTAAATGACCAACCAATTGGGTATTGCCCTGTACCACCCATACCCAAGACAATTCAATAAGCTAAACCTAGTCACAGCAAGGTGCTAATAAAATATAAAAATCAACATCAAATGAATAAAACCCTATCTCTCACACCTCCTTGATATGAAGAAGTTACAATAAAACAAATACCTGGTGATGAATCCATAACCACTTCTAACGTTGAACCACTTCACAGTACCAGTCACAATGTTGGCTATACAGATAAAGTACTCGGTAAATATCAAGATATTTACAATTAAAAAAAGGTTAGCCTGCAACTTTTTAAATTTTATTCACGGGGGTGAAGACAGAACTCAACTTACGCGTACCTGTCGCTCCTTTTTCTTCGTCGGAAGACATGTCTGTTTACAAACTATGGCACTGATATTCAACGAACCAGTAGACTGACCGGTAATACAGCTGCTGCAGTGATGGTGGCAAGCCCCGTCCACGCCGCGCTCAGGCTTTTAATCCTTTTATTGTCTAACCTTCCTACCTTCTCAGCATGCTGCAAATGGGTGGACCTTCACTTTATACACAGCTGCTGCTAAGTGACGTATAGCTCACGTGATCTAGTTCAAATAACGAAACCGCCTCGACTTTTTTTCCTCACATTATGGCGCCCGGGCGCGGGGAGGACCATGTGCACCGCCCACTACGGCGCAGCCTCTAAACGCACATTATCCATTACAGAAATTTTAAACTTAGCTCATTTCTGACTAAGTTGATTGACTGGAATAATATAATATTAAAATCTGTGTTAAGAAATCAAATCAATATTATGAAGCTCAGTATGTGAAGAAAACTT
>WLWD01001117.1_pt1 | contig 135567 bp, 85 predicted proteins | sample 6712731 | NCBI WGS metagenome assembly WLWD01 (sample SAMN12718690, study PRJNA576275) | sponge metagenome | isolation source: marine sponge | host: Mycale hentscheli | place: New Zealand: South Island, Marlborough, Capsize Point | collected 2014-11-01
AACCCACTTTATAATTAGTAATTCAAGTGATCCCACTGCAATTTAACTCGGTCATTGATTAAATTTGTTGCTAAAATTTATGCTAAAAGTATTTCCAAAAAATAGAATTTATAATTAATATTATAGACTAATGATAAGTCTTACGTTGCACTGGTGTTCCAAAAAGATTAGAATTCTGTGACACAAGTCTGTCCTTCAGAGTGAGTAAAGAAAACCCTCCCCTTCGAGGTGCTATTACGACAACAACAATGACACGGGTAGGAATTATGACCTGAACATACCAGCTGTGGTGACTGCCACTTACCAATTAACAAAATAGGTCTTGGTCTTCTCTCTGGGGCAGAAACTTTGATGATCTGTTCATAAGTTCTGATCTCAATGCCAGCACCTGAGGAACATGCATACAATATTCAGCTTTGATTATTTTGATGACTTCATCTTGGAGACAATACCAATTAGCTATGGCATTTCAGTGAATTCAACTTTAATATTCTCTAACACAAAATGAAGTTAGTGATGTGTTAACCTTCCTCACCATCTTTCACAACTGTTGGATTGCTGTAAACCAGAGGCTTATCTCTAGCTTTCTTCTGTGCAGAGCCTTTTTTAAAGAATGCCGTAGTGCTAGCAAATAGAAACACAAAAAATTAGTTACAAAAATAATTAGTAACTGGTATCCAGGGGGAGCTCCATGATAAAACATTTTTTTAATTCCACATTTCAAAGATGACTTTCAGTGATTAAGTCATTTTCGGCTGATATAATTTTTATTAGATGTATTCTCTCTCTTTCTTTATTTCTAAGAATAAAAAATAATTTGGTCGCCACCGGGAAGCAAGCCCAGGACCACTTGCTTAACACACAAGCGCTCTGCCACTGAGCTACGACAACCAGCCGGCAAACAAACACTCCAATTCTGTATTTATACTGTTAAGGGGTACTAAGACATGACTTGTATAAAGGGTTATGTCATCTGAAATTAGGATAGTGTCTACTAGTCTACCGTTAGCAAAAATTCTGATGGTTTAAACAGTTTCACAATAGACATTCGGCAGAAGACACAGCATTTAAACTCATTTTTAATCCAACAAATAGATAGCCAACACTTGACACCAAATGCTAGTTGATCTGACTAGGAACAGACATATGTACTTCTATCCAAACTTACAAATGCTGCAATAATGTCTTAGGTTATTTAACAAAATTTTTAGATTTAAATTTCCTCACTATTCCAAGTGCTTCTTGCTAGGAATGAGTCCGACTTTATCCTTATCCTCCCCGTCCAACACCGCCTGCCACCAATCAGAATCCTCCTGATCGAACACGTGCAGTAAAGTCCCTTTTTGCAACTCCAGCCCCGCCTCCGGGCAAGGGTGTAGCTTGTCGTCATAAGGCTTGTAGTTAACGAGACTCTTCATGTAAACAGTATCCTGTGGCAACGTCATGATTGTACATAATAAAGTAATAGCTCATTTGGAATTTGTACACTTCTGTTTTACCTTCAATCTCCGTCTAGGCTGGAAGATATCTGATGCAGGAATGATCTTGAAGGCGACAGTTCCTGTCAAGCTTTGCTACATTTGGAACAACATTTCATATAATGCAGCACTTACACCATAACATTGTAATGTGAAAATGTCCAATATTTGCTGTCTTGCTCACTTTTTGAGTACTAAATATTACTGTAAGTTGTTCAAAGTCAAATGAAGAAGACTCAAATTAATTGGTTATGCGAAGAAGATTGAATATTCCATTTTTTGTAATATTATGAAGATCAATTTTATCCTAGAATTACTTCAGAATTAAGCCAAAGCAATTAATTTAATACAACTTAAATTGGCTCAAATATTCATACCTTATATTATTTCTGGAAAGTTTAATAAATTGTATTTAACGTCCAAGCTAACAACTACTGAGTGAATACTGATGTAGCTTATGTCACTTACCATAAATGTTGCCACCTGGTCTATTGTCCAACCCTTTACCGACTGGCCGTTGATCTCTAGTACTATGTCTCCTTGATGGAGCATGCCACTGCGAGATGCCACACCCCCGTGTAGAATTCGAGATATAACAATTTGGTGGTCGGCATTTGTTTTAACAGTTGCTCCCTACACAATAATAATTACATTGTACTGACAGTAGAAACATTTTGCTGGTAACCATATTGCAGTAATAATGGTGTCAGTAATAATGATAAGATCAAGCACCAAAGGTGCGAACCCTCAGCACCACTACATACTAGTTAGCTACGACAAGATCATCTCAGACTAAAAAGAAAAAAATTATTTGGCTATTTATTCTAAGTAGGCATCAAAATAGCTCGAGCAATGAAAACGGTAGATATAAAGAGAATAAAAAATAGGTGAGACACTCACCGGTATATATTTTTAACGAGAAACTCCAATTTCAGCACTACTTCAATTCCCCAGCAGAGACAAACTGCCGCAGGCAGCAAGAAATTATTTGCTCATGTGATGAAGGTGTGAGGGGCATTACCCACAAAAGCTAGTACCTACACAGAACTGACAGCTCTGCGTCTTTCAGCTTAAAAAAAAAGAAAAAAGTAGCACAATAGAAGGTCTTAATCCATTCATACCTAATTAATGGTTAATTGTCTGTAATCTACAAAATCTGAGTGACAGACTACTATAGCCCTCTCACGCATGTGGTTTGAGGGTTAATAATAATAATAATACAATAACAACAACAACAACAATGAAGGTGATAATAATGATGATGAACATCGTGATTGTAGTAATAAAAAATGTTGCTGCACGACTGGATTATATGTTAACAATTCATGTTAACAATTCATGGTGCATTAACTATAGAATTTGATGGTACAATAGTGGTAACCATGAGGATGAACAGCTTTCCTTTTATGGAGCTTGTCTTTTACCTCATTGGGATGTGTGAAATGTTATAATTTGATATTACAATCAAATGTTTTCTCATATAAAAACACGTCAAAAACAAATAACTATAAAAGTTATGACCCTAGCAACATATCCCATAGCTAGAGATATGTTAAACTAAGAAATATTGAATATATTATACTCTTTTCTTGTACAATCCACAAAAGATTTTCACCATTGACAAACACACTCTTCAGAGCACTAGCTATGTAAATTCATAAACATACACAGTTACGTTCAAATAGCAGAGTTAGATCATTAGGTAAAGGAACAGTTATTATATGTAGTTCTAAACTTAAAAAAAGACCATAACATGCAAAATACACAGAAAAAATTTAAGTACCAAATATTCAATTCTGCAAGAAATAACTGGTACTTTATAAAAGCAATTCAATGATTCAGTCATTCTCGGCTGAAATAATTATAATAATAGCAAATTTTTCTCTTTTTAACAGCCAATATTGTTAATTATAACTTAACCCGAGACCTCAGTTGACCCCTGAAGAGGACTTCAGCAAGAAGTCGAAACGTCAGGTTAAGTTATAATTAACAATATTGGCTGTTAAAAGAGAAAAATTAAGAATTAACCTTACCAAAGGTTTGTCTTTCTTTTCCATGTGCACAACTCTCACTGGATTGGAGTATCTCTTGCCTTCCCTGGATCCCAACCCTCCCTTGTCAGAATCCACCACAGATTGAAGAGGATATTCTTTATTGGCAATCTTGTCATGTACAGTGAGAATAGCAGCTACATGGGGGTCAGATAGGAGGTTAGACAGCTCTGCTTCCTCTTGGGTGTGTCCTTCTTCAGCATCGTACTGAATTATGTTGGTAGCCATAAGAACATTGGACATGAGAGGATTTGGAGACTTCTCATCTGTGCTGTCTAATACTGTATTGTGAGCCTATATGAATAAATGAAAATATAATTACAAACCATTGATAAAATCATAGTTTATTATCTGGCCAATTTGAACTAGCCAGGTTTTTCCCTCACATCAAGGAGTGAGTGAAACTCAGGCGCTTTGAGCATGCTCCTAAGGAATTCCAGGTCATCAGACTTGCTTTCGTCCCGATCGCTGTGCTCTAGCTGCTCCAGCGAAAGCAGCAACAGCTCTATGCCTGCAAGACATTAATGGTGCAGCATGCTTGAGCCACACCCACTAACAGCACGACGGGATAAACTCACTTTCAGTTGCGTCCCTTGCAGCACACATCCTCAGAAGAGTGAAGCGATGTGATGATCGCTGGACTTCTTAAAAACTCACATCCGCCAGCTAAACCAGCCAGTTAATTAGATCGGGCTCTTCTGTTAGGTTGTTAGGGTGACAAATTCAACCGTGCGTAGTGACGCTCACGTGATCCTATAATTTAACAATATTCATGAGCTATTGGGAACGGATTTCCTATATTTTTGTTAGGACAAGTCCACTCCCAGAAAATTTGTACAACAACTCCTGCATGTTTCGCCACTGAAAAACTATGCAACGTTTCTGTTAGTGTTGGCCACCTGCAAGCCGTAACGAAAACCACTTCTTGTAGCGCCGGGAGATCTTGGGACGGTTAAAAGTAAGTTGTCTCTCCGCCCTAGGGCGAGGCGCACTTTTACTTGCGTTCTATGGGTGTGGTACAGGGGGAGTTGGTCGTACTAGTGTAGGTGGATATTTGGTTCGTTTAGACTTGGCTGGTTTCATTCTGGTAGGCCTTTGTTTTTTGTGGTAACACCAATTTGTAGTCCAATCAGAATTATCCAAACTATATAGTAGAAGAACTCTTTCTTGTAGTTTTGTTTATTTACAAAGACTGTTTTGTATAGACAAGCTTTTTCTGACATCCAGTGTTGACCTCAGGGCATGGTATGGTATGGGGGTCAGTGTAATGTATATAGATGCATTTGTGTTGCCAATTATTTTCAAGATTTGTTCTAAACGATGTCAAGTACTTAGCTTTATTTAATAAAAATAACAAGAAATTGGTTGCTGATAGCTAGTAATGATGTTGACTGCTAGATTTTCCTTGTTATTTCGTCAACCCTAAGATTTTAGAGTCCATATCGTAAGGTGTTTATTGGCTGAGGTAGGTTTTTAGTGGGGGTGTGTGGATAGTTGGTGTTGAAACAACACGGGCTACTATTATCACTGCTATGGCTTGAGTTGATAGGAGTTGTGGGAGTACAACAACTGAGCCTGCTCTCAGAGAAGTACGTATATCAGAGAGATTACACACTCCTTGTAGCTCAGTGCTTCTCCTGTGCTAGCTGCTCACGTACATCCAGATACATGCACATGTGTGCTCTTGTCTTCACATGGTCATCCTTACATACATGTACTTCACAAGAACGAGGAGGTAATTGTCTTTATCTTTACGAGGGTCAATAATTTTCAAAGGGGGAAGGGGGGCAGAGGTTAGGATAAAAAAGAAATCCTGAAAAAAATATTTTTATATTGTAAGATATCAATTAGCACATCACATTTCAGATATAGTAATATTTTATCCAATACCTACGGGTTTTATAAAACTTATGAAGTTTTTCGTTTCTTTTGACTGTTTTCAGTAGGGTTTTTCTAGGCTTCTTGAAGTCAGGGTTTTTTTAGGCTTCTTGAAGTCAGGGTTTTTTTAGGCTTCTTGAAGTCATTTTTCTATCCCTGCCTAATTCAGTGCATACCTTCCAATGGCTGCTAGTAAAGCCATACAGTGCAACATTGCCTTGGTTACCTCATATGCCACATTCACTGGATAGCTGGAGGAAGCATGGAGGTACAATACCTCCACTTCTCTTTCTCTGTCATATATCAGCAAATGAGTTTGAGTTTAAAAAATTCAATTAGAGAACTTTCGGATAGGTGGTCTTAGGAACATGTGGAGGGCGTGGCAGTGTACCTCCAACTCGAGGTGTTTGTCTGTTCAAGCTGTGTAAATTATTACAACTCTGACATCACCCACTCTACCCAACAGTGTGAACTCCCACCCCTTCAGATTACTGCAACAGAACAAAAATAATAACACCTACCTACTACTTGATAACAAAACACAGACCAATCGGTGCTATGTAAATTGTGAACTAACACAGGATCTTGTAGTAGAAGCATAATGGATACATTAAAAAAGAAATACTTTGTCTTGTGTCTCTGTGACAAGGACTCGGCTGAGTGTAGTTCTCTGCTTTTCAAAGCTGGAATACAAGAACTAGTTGTGGACTTGCGGATGCGTTTACATGTGAAGACGTGACAGATTAAATGAAGAATTTGTTGTGTTTGGAACTGGACTATCTCACTCGATAAATTGTTGTTGTTGTGGTGGTGGTGGTCAAGCAGCATAATTATGGTTGTCGTCAGCAGAAATTAGTAGCGTCGTTATATGATTAGGTGACAGGATGTTTGGGGTAGATAGTACTATTTTCAACTCCGTTCTATTTTCTCCATTTGTCTACCCCTTTTGTTATGGTACTGCAGGATTCTGTTTATTTTTTCTATTAATGTTTATAGAAGTATTCAATCAAGGTGCTAATTGTCCCCTTATTGTGCACTTTTGGTAGTCTTGGCTGGCCCTCTAAAGCCTATTGGATTGGACGTGGGCTAATGGATCCATTCCGCAAATCCAAAGATAGACCGTTGTTAGGAGCTTAGGCCAATTTATCCCACGCCAGAGAAAGTTTACCAAACACATTTGGTTGAATCCCCGTGTCCTATAGGGTGAGGGGGCGGAGCTTCCCTTGCTTTTGCCACGGAACCCGGAGTGCAACGAGATAGCGACTGTTTTTACGTTTTGTTGGATTACATGGTCTAATGAATAAGGACAGTGTGTTGGGGAAGAGACGCTGGGACAGACATGAAGAAAGACATGAAGAAAGTCGGCTAGGTGCTCATACACTTGGTCTTGCTAAAAGAATGTATGAGCTACTGTTGTGTCCTGACGTAATACATATGGGCAATAAGTCACTATAGGTGTTCACTATAGGTGTTCACTATAGGTGTTCACTATAGGTGTTCACTATAGGTGTTCACTATAGGTGTTTGATGTGATCTAGCTCATTCTGAGCCAGATCACATCAAACACCTATAGTGACTTATTACCCATATGTATTACGTCAGGACACAACAGTCTCGTACATTCTTCATATGCTAAAAATCTGTCAATCCTTTTTCTTCATTTTTATTATTATTATTGCTTTTAATGTTTTAATGGAAAGTTAAGGAGCATTTAGAGAGAGATCCTCCTGTGATGTGTAAGTGAACTCATGTTTATATTACATAAACTCCGGAGAGTTCAGCTAATGTTGTTGTCTTAGGAACATGTGGAGGGCGTGGCAGTGTACCACAAACTTGAGGTGTTTGTCTGTTCAAGCTGTGTAAATTATTTCACCTTATAACAATGCATCCTTTTAAACCTCTTCTATACATTGTTCGAAGCAGTCCTCTACTTTGCTTCCAATTTAGGGCAACAAATGTACCAACGTATTTGAACCACGGTCACATCGACGTTATTGCTTTTTTGTGCACTTAGGTATGGATTAAAATATTTGTTCCTTTGGTCAGTATTCAGTTATTTCTGTGTGATACGTCTCTGTGGTATTGGATTTCACTTTGGGATTTGCTTCTTTTTTTTTCTCGTTTTTTTTTTCTTTTTTCTTTTTTTTTTCTTCTTTTTTTAAGCTCAACAATTAATCTTCTCGCGTAAAGTGTCTTTAGTGGAATCTTCTTTTAGATCCAGGTGTGTCTCCCGTGGTTAAAGAAACTTAGAAAGTAAAATTGAAGGAGTTTTGGAAGGTCTGGTTATGAAAGTCTAAGTGGATTTTTGTTTGTTATAGGACATTTGTATACGTGTGTTTGTGTGTGTACAGATCCATTTGATGGCCGACATTTTGTATTAAGTTTCTAGTATGTTAGAATACAGAGTGCAGTGTAACTGGTGGTTCGAAGGTGTTAGCATGTGTGTACTCAGACTAGTACCACCAACATCTGTATTAATTAGTTGGATAACAAGAGTTATCTCATATCTTGGAAGAGAGAATGGAAGTGTTCAAACTTGAAGATAGATAGCATTGTTGGCTGTTTAGAATGTAAAGTTACTTTATGTGTTGGGATACTGTTGTACCAGAGGATCTTCTGATTACTGAAATGCTTGGATAACTGAAACCATAGTAACAATGGAAACTTCCAAAGGTCGTAGATCAATCACCTTCAGTTACCTTAACACTTTGTTGAGTGACAGCAGAATTTTAATAGTAGCACGTGCATACACTAGAGATGACTAGAACAAGACCTGCTATTGCACAATCAGACTTCTTTGCATTTCTGTAACCCACTTTAAAAATGTATGATTGATTTGCTTGCTATGTGCTCTGTAAAAAACTAATGAAATGACTGCTAGTCGGTCCTACAGATTTAGGCACACCTTTAAGTAACATGATACATGACACGCCTCCAGATGTAATGTCACCCTGTAAGCCAGTCCCTCCCCTCCCACCCACTCCTGGTGGTCTGACTACCCCAGCTCATGCCTGGAATGTTGACTAGCAACTATCAGGTTTCAACTTGAGAAGGGTTGGTCTTCCTCCTTTAATCATGTGTGCCATGCAGACTTTCATGAGCTTCTAGCAGTGGGGCTTTTGTGGGCGTGGTGTTCACACACACACACACACACACACACACACACACACACACACACACACACATCCAGTTCAGTGGAGCGAGGCTTGTGAGTTTGTTCATGTGTTGTCATTCTCGTGTTACCATGGTGTTGTTATGGTGTTTGCATGGGGTATTTTAAGGTCAACACTCCCTACTTTTTTTGTCAGGAACAAGTTATTAAGAAATAACGTATGATTTTGAATGCACTTTATAAGGATGTATTTCTTCTCACCCTTATCAAGAATGGGGCCTGTAAGAGATGCTTTCTTGTTTGTCTTGCTCAGAGCTATTGACACATCATGAGGCTCTGATCCTTCTATGTAGCATTGTCTCAGTGGATTGTTATTGTGTTGTTTTGCCAATCAGATAGTCACACTTGCTAAATGAGTCGATGCTGAATGGCAAGAAGAAGCCCCCGCCCCCTCGAGATGATACATCATTAGCTTGTATCGACTTGTTCAATGCCATCTCTCACCTTGTCATATTACATTCATGTGCTGTTAGTCCAACTTATTGAAGTTAGGTTTTACCACTCTCTTCCCTTTACCAGGTGTTGTTAGTGGTATTGAGCATAAGTGTCCTAGTAATGCATATGACACGTGTGAAACACCACAAAACTGGATCTAATCATTTCTTCTTTCAATATTATTGCCCTCTCTCTGTGTGTGTGTGTAGAATGGACGGAGCTAAGGACAAGGAGCAAGAAGATAGAGCAGACAATATTGAGGACACTAGAGGTGAGGGAGATAAAACAGAATTGATGTGTGTGTTCTAAAGGGAATGGTTTAGCTTTGTAAGGCTTCCAATTATCTTTCTGTTAATGGACAGTGGATATTTTATGTTAGATGGTAGGTAGTGAGTGAGTAGTTCATAGGCAGTAAATAAGTGTAGTGTAATGTAAGCTATTGAGGCAAAGGATTTGGTATTGACTAATTCTTTTAGTCCAGTCACTTTTTAAATGCTTATTAATTAGCAGTTAGACTTTAAAGCATCTCATAAGTGTCGTGTGTTTTATTTCTCTTTTGACCATCTGGTGGTATTTAGAGCATGTCTAATAGGTTCATTTTGCAGTCAGTGAACATCAATAAAGTGTACATACTTGCATGAGGTCACATAGGTCAGCCCTTCTCACATACTAGGATCCTGAACTATGCCTTCACCTTACCAGATAGAGTGAATTCCGTGCGTTTACAGGTTGTAGTGGGAAGTCCGGTCTCAGGCTTAGTCTTATTGGCTCGACCTATGGACCCAACAACATTATCACGTGCATAATTAATACTACCGTAAGCTTTACGGACATACGTTCCCCTGGTATAGAGTTGGTATAAGTTGTGAGCTGTATATGTTTGTACTTGCTGGGTTGTGGGATTCATTTGCTGTGTGTATCTTCAAACTTGTGGGGTCATTTTTATGTCATTGTGGAGAAGTGCTGTTAGAAATATTTGATGTCTAATTATTGCATAATAATTTTATAGAATAATTCGTAATTAAACACGAGAATACTGAGATACTTACTGCATTTCTCCTCCCCCCACACTCTCTCTCTCTCTTTCTCCCTCTCTCTCCCTCCAGCTATATTCTCACAACTGAACACTGCCCTAGAGTCTCTTCGGTCAGAGGAGTTCACTTGGGATGAAGACATCAATTTCCTCCAATCTTTCGTGCGTGACCCGCACATCAAGGCCATGACGAAGGTCAACGACTGTGTGGCTAAATCCATCGGCTTCGAGAACCCGGTGGGGGCGGCCGAGAGTGCTTATTGCGTGGTGAGTAAAGGGTGGGTGGAGCTGATGCAGGGGAGTGTTTAATCTTCAAGTTATTTATATTTCATGGAGGTTGTCAGAGATTTCATGAAGTGTCCAATATATTTTATTTTCACTGTTTCAGTTTTCTCAAACATTGTTAGCTGATGAATATCTCACATTTATATCGAGATATGTATATTATCGTCCATTTTTAACGAGGCCACTAATGCCAGCTTGAACTTACCATTCTAATATTTTATAAATGTCGTTGACTAATATTTTTGCAACATTTCATTGGAGTGTGAGGGAGAAGTTGATTAAAGTAACGTGAGAATTGATAATTATAATTTGTATTGTGCAGTTGCTGACTACTTCTGATCGCTGCACTACCAAGGAAGAGAAGGAACTGGCACATATCTTGTCACAGCCTTTCGTCAAGTCCATCCTAACGGTCCACGATACTGTACGCACGCGGAGCTACGAGTCTCCCTTACCAGCCTACGACCCCAACTTCCACCCGTCCACTCAGACACAACACCGGTCCGGGGGCAGGAAGGGGTCAGAGTACAGGACTGTGGGTCTCCACAAGAGCTCCAATGAGCCTCTGGTAAGGTGTGGTTAGCTAGAGAAGCTCGGGCTTGCCTATGTATGTATTAGTATGATTACTACAGATTCACAAATGGGAAAAAAGTCACTAAATGTTATTATGGCATGCCTGTTATGATATTTCAATTATTATGTGATGCAGTTGACATTGCTATAAGTAATGCAGAGAGTGTGATATAACTTCCAATTTTTTCTGTAGAAATTGTCAGCAGATAATGTGATTTTTTCCCCTGTAAAGTTAGGACAGGTTCGCGTTCCTATTGAAATTCCTAATGCCTAGAGTAAGGCTTACATGTCTTGTACTTGTCTAGTGGGCGTGTCTGTACGGGGGTAGACGGAGGCAGTCATGCAATCGTCTATATAACTGCATGACTGGTCAACCATGACATGACTATCAACTTGTGCACACGCACCACACACACACACACACACACACACACACACACACACACACAGAAGAAATTAACATGGACTCAATCCTATCACCTCCTTTTTTTCCTTCTAATTTTTCTTCTTTTTTTTCTCTCTATATACAATGTAAAGATTTTCTTATACTTTATCCTCTTTCTCATCCTTTCTCTCTTCTCTTTCCTCCATTGCTTCCTTCCAGGGTGTGACTCTGAAGATGGTGGAGCACAAGCTCATCATCGCCAGGATTCTGTTTGGAGGTCTCATCTACAGACAAGGTCTACTACAAGTTGGAGATCGTATCGTCGAGGTCAACGGAGAGCCAGTGGATAGCATGAGCCCCGGTGAACTCCAGGATATGTTGGTATGTAGGAGTGGGTGTGGTTTGGCAGTATCCATGGTGATTCACACCGATCTCTAGGGATATTATGTGGGTGTGGTTTGGCAGTATCCATAATGATTCACACAAATCTAGGAAAAGTATGTAGGAGTGGGTGTGGTTGGGCAGTATCCATGGTGATTCACACAAATCTAGGAAGTGAATAGGTAGGTGCCTAGGTGATTCCAAGTATATATTTTGTGACCTTCCCAAATGTTATCAGATTATACTATATCCATGTCCTAGAGCTTTCAAGTACTGCACATGTGTGTGTGTGTATGCGTGTTGTGTGTTGTGTGTGTGTATGCGTGTTGTGTGTGTGTGTGTGTGTGTGTGTATGCATGTTGTGTGTGTGTGTATGCGTGTTGTGTGTGTATGATGGTTTATGAGTGTGGGACATGTTGATCCAGCTAGTAATTGCTGATATTAGTGCACATCTGTCACCACACCCCATGCGGGCGGCATGTGATGGTTGCCACTGGCAACACTAATGAATACGGACACCAGCATAGCTGCATGAATTGCATCAGTGGATTCACATGTAGGAGGCCACAGCAACTGTTTTCTTTGGATAGGGTGTGAGAATAGAGTGCTTTATCGCATTCCTTGGTCTTGTCCTTGTGAGAAAACCTGGTTGAAATCAGTTGCCATCCCAGAGTTCCCCCCCCCCCCCAAAAAAAAAAACCAAAAAAAAACAACCGAGTGGCATTTGACCACACCCCTAACCACGCCCTTTAAAACATAGATAATACATCATGTATTCATAGTTATGGCATTAGATGTGCAATATCAGGCCAGCTGGAAACAATACTAGGGGGGTAAACTGTGGCTATTTATCTAGTTAAAAACAACAACAACAATGGATGCAGAGAGGGCAGAGGAGTAGTGAAGTGGAGCACCTTGCAAGCGTCCCTCAGGGAACCACTACATCTATAATCACTGTCCTATTTGCTCAAAAGTTTAATGTTTTTGTTTTTCTCTCCAAAAGTTGAGGTTTAATCAATTTTACTTTTGTTTTGTATAGACTAATTATTGCAGGGTAAAATTAATAAATTAATAAATTAACTAGTGATGTGCTTGAGCACAAATGGCGAGCGAGCTAAAGACTATAATATTTTTATATGAATGATTTTGAGTTCTAACACTAAGCTACTGAAAATAAGGTCCAGTTTGTTTATTTAGCATACAGGGTAAAGGGATTTCAGTGCCATAGTAACAACTAACTCTCTGCAACTGCTTGAATTGAAGGGAAAAAACAACAACAAAACAATACACGTTATTTAAAAGTTTTCCTTGTGATCTTTAGCTAAGTAGTGGTTGTAACACACAATGCTTTGACACAACTGGACATGCACCTCTACACAGACTTACCTTCGCAGTAGTCTAGTGGACAATGTATTTTCAAGTAAATACTGTTGCGCACGGCTTATAACCATGACAAAGAGCGCATTGACTTACCACCGCCACTAACTCGAATAGAAATGGAAGTCCCTTAAGTTTTAAAGTTTTAACTGCACCCGCAAAATAATTCAAAACGGTAAACAATTCAATTTCTAGGGTGATACGGGTACTGATCGATAAACCAGAGGATTCTGTTTAGTGCAATTTGGGACGGGGTCGACCACGTAACTAACACAAAAACGCGAGGGTCAAAGTACAAAATGACATACGTACGTCCAAACATATATACAAATAAACATCCCCGATTTTCAATTGTGTTACCCCTGTAAGTGTCTCGCTCGCTACGCTCGCTCGCCAATTACCTAGTCGTGTTCCCACTTCTTGTCACTCTGCTGTAGCCCATGAATGACTTGGTACCAAGTAGAGGGTTGGAGAGCTTTTAATCTGTTTAATCCGTCTATGTATCTTGCAGAAGCACAGCTCTGGTTCCCTAGTGATCAAGATAGACCCTGGCTACCAGGAGAGCACTGGAATCACAGAGCAGTTCATGCGCGTTCACTTTGACTACAACCCTCGCCAAGATCGCATCATTCCGTCCCAGGATGCGGGTATGCCGTTCAGGAAGGGAGACATCATCAAGATCCTCAATCAGGAGGACAGCTTCTGGTGGCAGGTAACAAGAGAGATGTGCAGAGTTGCAGGATTGAATTATTTTATGGTTTCCAAATTTGTCTCATTAAAATTTTGTCATCAATCTTTTTGGTTGACTTGTCAATTAGTCCGTAGTTAGTGTACAATGGTTGTGTGGGTTCACGGATATGTGGGTGTGGATGGGTGGGTGGTTTAATGTTACTTTTTACAGTATTTTGTTTTGTTTTGTTGTTGTTTGTTTGTTGGATGGTGGGTGGGGTTGGTGAGTGGGTGGACTGGATTTATGTTCAGGTAGCAGTGATGAGTATTATTAAAATTGTGTATGTATGTAATAATTAATATTTATTGACCTTCTGTTTTCAGGCTGTTCGCTATGGAGACAGTTCAGTGGCTGGTCTGGTCCCAAGTCAAGTCCTAGAGGAAAGGTCAGTGACACCTAGTGCCCCTCTAAGTTGATCTCATTGGCACTGAGTAATAGTATATTCACTCTCTCTCCTATTCTTAATAATTATAATAATAAGTAGTAATAATATTAATAAGTAATAAAGTACAAATTCTGGTGGTTGATGTTGCAAGGTAGATTATGTCCCACATAAAGCAGTATTGTACTTTGATCACACCTTACCAAATCTTATTTTCACAGGAGGAAAGCATTCAGCAGCATGGACGGTCATTCGTACGTGGGATGTCTTGGCAAGAGGAAGTCCAAGAGGAAGATCATGTACTCCTCCCACCACAGTGGGGAGTTTGAGGACTATGACCTGGTGCTCTACGAACCTGTTGTACAAGTGGAGAATTTCAAATATAGGACCCTAGTCCTGATAGGTACGTCTGGAATGGAAGGTGTGGCTTAGAATGGCCAAGTCTGGAATGGTATGTCACAGGATGAAAATTAAAGTTTCTTGTGTCTCCAACTGTGGGACAATTCGCCTTTCTTTCTTCATTTTCTTGTGAGGACTTAGAGCTATCCTATCCTCGTAGGATTATCTATGTAGAATGAACTATTCTACAGTTAGAGACGTAGTTTTCGTCCTGTGTGTGTGGCATAGGTTAGCTAAGTTACAGAATATTATGTTGTGCTGGTTGGAAAAGAATGGGGGACATGGTTTGATGGACATGTGACTTCAGAGGAAAGTGGATCAGACTTACACTTGTAGAGTGGCTTATTGTATTACCCCTCAGGTAGTGTCTCGCTCGCCAATAATAACCGCAATACAGCAGCAAAGGAACACATTTTTTTCATTCCTTTCTACGCCCACTGGGTGATACTTTTTAAATAGAGTTGATCCATGTGTTAATCAGGAACTATATAACTGAGTATTGCATAACTAATTATTCTTTCGCATCCCATGATACTAGCTACATGTTAAACGTAGTTTCATCTATTAAAGGTAGTATTTCTCTGTTTGCAGGTGCTCCCAACATTGGACGCAGAAGCTTAAAGACTCGCCTTCTAAATGAGTGGAGACAGAAATTCGACGAAGTACTAGCATGTAAGGACGCAATATTTGATGACAGATACGTATGTTATTTAGGAAAATCTGACCATACTTTACCATATCAGAGTTCAGTAACGTCACTTGATTTGTGTCTATATTATATCCTCAGGCACTACCATGACTCCCAAGAACCAGGAAGACGAGGATAGCTTCAACTTTGTATCAGAGGAGGAGATAAGGAAAGGGATATTGGCTCACAAGTACATCGAGTACTGCAAGTCCGGGCAACACCTGTACGGCATCAAGGCAGAGGCAGTCCTGGAGGTCATTGGCACTGAACGAATGTGTGTCCTGGATGTCCATCCACAAGTAAGGACAAGACAAGACTTTAGCAATTTTTTCCAGCCAATATTGTTAATTGTAACTTGGGTTAAGTTATAATTAACAGTATTGGCTGTTAAAAAGAGAAAAAATTGGCTATTATTATAATTATTTCAGCCGAGAATGGCTGAATCAAGACAAGAGACTTGTAATTTGATAGTTAATTAGATCTAACATTAATTCCGCTTATTCAGACACATGTAAAGGCTTATTTGGAGACTGGCCTAATTATAATCTGTTCATATCCTCTCCATGTTTGTTTATTTGTTATCTTAGGCATTGAAACGTCTTCGTACTTCCCAGTTCCGCCCTCTTGTGGTCTTCATCAAAGCTTCGTCACCAACTGGTGTCCGCAAGCTCCACCAATCTGCGCGTGTAGAGAACGCATCTGGCCGATCTAGTCTTGTGGTATGTAGTAATCATGACATTCCCAGGGGGGGGGGGGGGGGGTGGTGTTGTTTGTAGTAGCAAAAGTTTAGTTTCCTCCTTCACAGAATAAGGGGGGGGGGGGGGGGGGGATTTACCTTTTGTGTTACTTTAAGATGTCTGCTCTGCTTATGTATTAATCTTAAAGAACGGCTAGATAACGACATTGTTTAGTTGTTTTGGTTGTAATTAAGATCAAAATACTTATCCCTCCCTCCTTTTGAGCAGGTAATGCATGGCATGTGAAATAATTGAAGGAATAAGTCGATGACTGACTAAACTCTTGACATTTTTCAGTGGATTTGGCTGCAATAAGAGGCCAACGTACTAATCCCACCTCCCAGACAAGTCATACAATGCCTTATGAAACTGTTTCTCTTTGTAGGAAGATGATTATGTGAAGTGTGCTCAGGAGTCAGCTCGCATCGAACAGCTCTACAGCCATTACTTTGATGCCACCATTATCAACGAGAACATAGACATTGCGTATGAAGAACTCCTGGCCACCATCAGGGTCTTCTCCACTGGCAAACACTGGGTCCCTGCCGACTGGGTCATGTGATCATCATGTGACTGTTTTTAGCACTCTCCTTGCCTCCCTCTCTATTATGATGTTAATTTGTTTTTAATTGCGACACTTCCAATGGGTTGCCATAAAGTTATTTTTCTTGTACTAAACTTACTACATTTAATAATAGAACAGATATTATGTCCATAATAATTATGTTATTTTGTTAATTAATGTAATATTTTATCAAATAATGAACTATTATAGTAATAAAATGGAGGGCATTGTTTTGCTGATAGTGCCTGGGTGCATTGCCAGAAGATTGGATTCCATGAACAGCTGCCATTGGATTCTTGACTCTCTCACTACAGTATTGAACCTACTATGGGTTAGTATTACTTCTGCACATGAAGAATCACTGGCTTCTCTGCAAGATTCTTCACAACTGCTGTGATACAGTCTTCTTCTAAAACTCAGAGAGATCTAATAATTACATCCTTAATTCTTGCAAGCTTGAAAGTTGCAAAATTCTCATTTTTTTTATAGTTTAAATTAATAGATGGTGATAAATAAATTAATTGAGCACAAAAATAAATAAATAATAATAAAAGAACAAGGAGAAGAAAGTAAATTTAGTATTCCATGCTGCCCGTGCTAGTACACAGTTTTCACAATAATCCCAACTCCGTCAAAGAGACTATGGTCTTAGAATGGTCCCACCTGGAGATCACAAAACTAATCAATGTCTTTATGCCACCCATGCTATATCATTTTCTTGGCTGGAGGATCCGAGAAAATTACCCAGGAACAGACAACCAATGCTCTGTTGAAGCTGCATAGAGATACTAATACACTAGTAAACAACAACACCTAGCTGTGGCAAATATACTGGTAACAGCACTAGGCTGTGGCAAATATACTAACACACTAGTAAACAACAACACTAAGCTACACACTAGTTAACAACAGCACCAAGCTGTGGCAAACATTATTGGTTCTACCAAGAAACAAAATTTCCAAATAAAATGCTACATGTCAACACATCCATAATAAAACAAATAAAGATAGCTATGCCATCTAAGACTATCATGTAAATATTACTATAACAAACAAAGGAGTCTCTGATACAGTCGAACCTCCCTACAACGGGACTCCGAGAAGCGGTCAGACTCTCAACAACGGTCAGACCGTTGGGAACGGAGTTTTTTCTGCATGTATGTAATGGATTTTTTGACTCCAAGTAACGGTTGACTCTCTACTCCGGACAACGGCCATGTTGTGTGCCCCAAAATGTAATGTCTTGTACAAAATTTACTTCTAGGGGGACGGCCAGTTAGCCACACCCAACTTATTGATGCCTCCATTTTGCCTAGCCTCCTTTCAATTTTAGCTTGCCACGCCTAACTAATTTATGACTTGTGTGCCTTTCAATTTAATAAAGGACATAATACTAAATGAATGCTAATACTAATTTTACATTCATTACAGATGTCCCTCTATTAACTAGTTCTCTCATTCGGCAGACATAAACAGGTGGGCCGAACACGCGGTAGATACAGGGCACTTCCAGGCCATAACCGGCGCCTTTGTTCACTCTCTCTCCTTGGACCACAGCGTGTGCTATCTACTGGATCCACGTCAGCATGCGAATCAGAGGAAACTTGAATTGAATTCTGGACATTGAGTGACAAAGAGGAGCCCTGGACTGATCCATAGACAGATCCATTTAAAAGAAGCTTGTTGCTTTTACCTTTAATGTCCTTTGGGTTTGCCCCAGAGGAAATCAAAGACTTTCTCTCCTTTAAGAGAATACTCTCAGAGTTTCTCTTTGAAGGGGTCATATAAGGTTTTATATACACCTTTCATTTGGTCAATTTACTTCGGTTGGATAGGATTACAGACACTTCAGTTGTTCTCAACAACTTCACAATTAGAGGTCGAGGCCTTACATGAGAGGGGCTATATTTACCCATTCTCGTGCAATCTCTAACAGAAAGCTTAGATATATCAGGCATGAGTGAAGATAATACTGATATCACTTGCTTTTGATCACTGTCTAACCTAACCTGATGTGAAGTGCCTTGAAGACTTTCATCAATATCGTATATCACTAAGCTAAACTTACGTTCCCATATATTTACAAATTCTGCGCATCTTCACTTGCACATACAGTTTCTCTTCTCTTTATTGTCATTATGGAATCTCATTCCATTCCAGCTGACTGGAAGGTACACAAATTATTTCCTCTCCACAAGAAAGGAAGTGTATCTGAAGTTAGCAACTACAGGCCTATTTCTCTCCTAAACATTCTTCATAAAGTACTAGAATTAATAGTCTACTCTAAGATAATAGATTTTATATATCCAAAAATTTCAAAGACACAATTTGGTTTTATCAGAAATAGATCCACTCTTCAACAACTTCTTCTATCATAGCTATACTTCAGTTTTCAATTCTGTGGAGTCAAAGTGACACACAGAAATTGTGTTTCTTGATTTTGCCAAAGCCTTTGATTCAGTCACCCACAATAAACTTCTGTATAAACTTTGGCTAACTGGCACTACTGGTCCTCTTTGGTTACTTTTCAAAGATTACTAACAAAATAGAAAGCATTTTGTTGAGGTTGAAGGGTGTAAATCTGACTTACTTAGTGTACTTGGACCTCTGCTTTTTCTTATTTATGTTAACGACATACCGTCTCTCTGCTCTTTTTTGTCTGTGTTTTTATTTGCTGATGATGCCTAACTTATTGCCTCTCTAAACTCTGCAAGTGAGAATTTAGTTATTTTTTGTTAAATGTCTTAAGAATCCATCTGATTCATTTAATGTATTTTAATCATGTCACTTTTCATTCTGGGTCCACAAGATCTTCATCTAATCCAAAAAACTCCGAAATAAGGTCAAACTCTCTACAAAGGCCAAAGGGTTCGTCCCCATGCATGGCTGTTGTTCGGAGGTTCGACTGTAGTAGCAAAGTGTCAGGTATTTCTTCTTCAGAAAATCCATACAATTGCTTTCCTGGTTATCGAGCTCCTTGGCCTACATACACTCCAGCTTCAACACCTCCTTCACATTGTCATTGTAAATAATATCCAAAATATCTAAATAAACACTAATAGAAATGCCAAGATTTAAGTATCACATACATCACCATATCCTTGTTTATAAGCCTTTTCATCTTTAAAATAAGCCAACCAAATCATTATAAATATTCTAAGCAAGGCAGTATCAGCATTGAAGACAATCACACTCTAATTTAAATCTTTACACAATTGCTGAGAAAAGAATGTAGCCACAAATTGAGTTCAACCCTGGGGCAGTTATTATAAACAGTTTACCTGACTAGAGGCAAGTGTTAATGCACACTGGCCAAGTTAAAACACCTGGCAACAGTGCAGTGACAAGACCTAAGTACACCAATAATACAGTTTGTAAACATGTTCTTTGATTGCAATGAAAATTTCAGACACTAAATAAAATATGTACAACATCTTCAAATTAATAATCATCTTATCTTGAATACTATAAAAGAGTTACCTCATTTGATTTTTCTACAGAGAGAAATTTTGATGCAGACGAGACTACCATGATAAATAAAATCATATCAAGGTTACTCAATCTGTAAGTACTAAAAAGGAGGATATTAACTACTTGGAATCTGTATGATAGCATTAAGAGAAATTTTAAATCGTAATCAATAGCTACTTCAGCAGAAAAAAGTAGAATCAAATAAAAAATATTGAAACTCAAAGAAGATACTATACAACAAGAAAAACAAGAATAGTGGGAATCAAATCACTCTAAAGCTATCAGTTGACGAAATTAAAGCATGAAAACTAAATTTACAGAATACAGAGTCTGAAATTTGAGTAAGGAAGATGACATTGCTGCTAATTTTTTGACTTCACTGAGTTTTTACTGTAATATTGCACTTAGCCTAAAATTGAAACGAATTTTTCTCATTTTTACTTGTGGAATTAGCTAGCTAGCTAGCTGGCTATGTAAAGAAAATTACAAAAATATGTTGAAATGCAATCAAAAATAATACAGAACCAACATGCTGTAACTGATAAGGCTATCATTAATGTAAACTGTAGCGAGCTATATAGCTATGTGTGTATGTTTCCTGTGTTAGGTGAACTTTTATTGTACCGGTTTGATTGAATGTATTTCCTCTAAGTCATGCTACAGATTAATTATGCCCAAGTTTTGTGGCAAACACTTTTGAAGAAGGTAGACAAATTTTTAGATAAAAATGCATCCATTTTTAGGTGATTACATGATTATCACAGCATAATAACCAGCCATAAATTAGCTAGTGATTAAAAAATCAAACAAAGATTATATTATTCAGTCATTCTCGGCTGAAGTAATTATAATAATAGGAATTTTTCTCTTTTTAACAGCCAATATTAATTATAACCCCAGTAAACAATTAATTAGCACCTCATTCATTTGATAAACATGTATTCACACTTCACTCACACACACATTCACACATTATCTTTATGTAAACACCCCCCTCCCCCCTAGTGGACTGACCCAGCTCAGTCCAGTTCAGTTGTTGTAGCTGCAGTTATGGATCAAGTCACTCTGTTTCAACTCTTCGCCACTAGAGCTGGAACCTTACTTCATTGCAATGCATCTCTTCTTTGCATATTGTAACTACTCGACTTCTATTCATTTACTTATCGTAGTGTCATCATCTCATTCTTCATTTTGATATAATAACAAAACCTATAAACTTCGATTGTCTGGGGTGTTGTCTGACTTCACTCTAGACTAGCATATAGCAGAACACTAGCGCAGGAAGCGACATTCCCAGTGCAGTGCTCGGTACATTCGTTCAAGGGCGAGTTTGTGGGGGTCCAGACCCGAAGCCCTGAACCACTCTACAACAGATTATTGGAGGACAGCTTATGAGTCGCTGCCACCAGAGTGCCACTGTCTGCCTCGCTGCGCACAGCTTGTTCCCCCCACGGATGAGAGTTAGGCTAGTTAGTATAATTGTACAACCTATGCAGTGAACACTAAATTACAACTGGTGATTATGAACATTAAGAGAACTACAACTGGCGCAGGGCCCCCAGCCCTTACAAGATACAACACAATGATGTGGACTACTACATGAATACACAAAGGACATGAATACACAAAAGAAATACTATGACTACTACAAGTTCATGACCACATCTTGATACACCCAACAGTTCGTTCTTCAGGGCGCAGCTCTGTCTGCAGCCACCTCTCTGCAGGCATGTGGGAGGAGTTCCTGTACTACTCCCACAGAGTTGTGTTGCGGATACTGAGCAACGAGCCGCTACGCTTAATTGCGCACTAGATGATTCACGAACTGTCCGTGGTGATATTATAATAACACAAAGTAAACAGCAAGATTTCTGGAGGGCACGCTTACTGTTTATTATATCCTGGAGGGTGATATGCACGCAGCATGGACAACCAGCATCCTGGAAGCTCTAAACCATGTCTCTGTTAAACTTGTTGTCAGGTGTCATCTGTATGTGTAGAGTTTCCTTGATCTTCAACTCACGATTCTTACTGGCTCTGTCTACAACTCTTACCTCTTCCCATTTAATGGGGTGATGCTGCTGCCAAGCATGTTCAGCAATGGCTGAAACCTTCTCATCACCTCTCTTACAAGCATCCATATGTTCTTTTACTCTCTGCTCAAGCCTTCTACCTAGTTGTTTCACCTATGTATACTTTACCACAACTGCAGGGTATACGGTACCCATAATAATGGGTACCGTATTATTATTCTCGTAAATATGGGTGGGGGGGGGGGGGGGGGGGGGGGGGGGGGGGGGGTACCTATGTAATTCAGCGAGCGAGCGAAGCGACGAAGCTGACTATCAGTCGTGTCAATTGAGATTTCAGATATATTATACTAAGTGATGTGCGTGAGCACAAATGGCCAGCGAGCCTAAAGACTATACTATTTTTATATGAATGATTTTGACTTCTAACACTGAAGCTACTGAAAATAAGGTCCAGTTTTTAAATTTAGCATACAGGGTAAAGGGATTTCAGTGCCATAGCAACAACTCTCTGCAACTGCTATGCTTGAATTGAAGGAAAAAAACAACAACAAAGCAATACACGTTATTTAAAAGTTTTCTTTGTGATATTCATTAGCTAAAACAATGCTTTGACACAACTGGACATGCACCTACACAGACTTACCTTCGCGGTAGTCTAGTGGACAATGTATTTTCAAGTAAATACTATTGGCACAGCTTATAACCATGACAAAGAGCGCATTGACTTACCACCGCCACTAACTCGAATAGAAATGGAAGTCCCTTACGTTTTCAAGTTTTAACTGCACCCGCAAAAGAATTCAAAACTGTAAACAATTCAATTTCTAGGGTGATACGGGTACTGATCGATAAACCAGAGGATTCTGTTTAGTGCAATTTGGGACGGGGTCGAACGCCGAGCAAACACAAAAATACGGAGGGTCAAAGTACAAAATGACATACGTACGTCCATATATATAAATAAACAAACATCCCCGATTTTCGATTGTGTTACCCCTGTAAGTGTCTCGCTCGCTACGCTCGCTCGCCAATAAGTATGTATACGTACGTCAAAATATTTCGCCCGCGCTTCTAATTACGTAAGTGAGGTAAAGCGTTCACAGTTCCAGTATTTTTCAATTAACTAGCGCGGAGGATCCTGCTGCACTGCCTTACGCAACGTTTCAACCAAAAAGTTTATAGCTACTCTCTTCTTGAAACAATTGTGAAGTCTTTGTCAAGCTGCGCTTCTTTGCCACTGCTTTCGATGTTTATTCAGGTAATTCTGTTATTGTTACTACACATGGGTTCCACTTCCTTAGTCTGGGATCAGAGACTTTAGATTCTCTGATGCTAACTGAGAATGGAAAGGGTTATACTGTGCACTACAGTTAGATGTAATTTCTGTCCTATTTTTCTGTAAAAAGAGCCTGCTCGCTCGCCATGCATTTGCGCTATTCGAGCGCACCACTAGTTTATTTATTTATTTATTGGCGAGCGAGCGTAGCGAGCGAGACAGTATTAGGGGTGGATAATGCAAAATCGGGTATATGTTATATATATTTATTAGGTACTGAACAGAGCCTGATAACTGTTGCCACATAGAAAATGCATTAAAGTAAACAGGATGTGGCTTAGGGCAATATTTTTCCATATCACCTGTGTTCATAGTTATTACGTTGGGTTATTACGTCCCCCTAGGCCTGCGCATGAGCAGTACCTAATAAATTTATTATCCATTGGATACCCGAGAATATCACTCGTCTGATTGGCGGTATTTACGCTCGTGCCTGCGGCACTCGCGTAAATACTAAGCCAACAGACTCGTGATATTCTCCTGTATCAAATGAATAATATATATGTATGTATGTATGGATGGTACGTATGCTCTTTAAACGCGCGCGCGGAGAACGTTTTTCTCCTAAAAACACGGCTATTTAGGCTTGACTCCAGTTTATTCTGAAACTACAGCATTAAGCAAACCTTACTTTATACTTAAGCTCCAAAGTATGAGAAAATTCCTGCTAAAACGCTTGTTTTCAAGACACAAAAAGTTGATTCGACAGGTTACTATGGCATTGAAGACCCTTTTCCAGACTTAATTTCAAAACTTCGCCGTTTTATGGGGGGATACGAAGTGCCGGTTGTTGGTTGTCAAGAGCTGTTGGTAGTCAGAATGCGTAGTATTAATGCTATGGAAGCTACTACTTCTCGAGGGAAGCTGAGATAAGTACGCAATTCCATATTTGTTAGCTAAATATGCAAAATTAACTCTGGCCTTTCTTTTTTGTAGCTAAGAGCTAGTCAGTGACTGGTAAATTCAAATAGTCAGATTGGCTCAAATTTGGTACTACAAAAGTTACCACTGCTCAAGAAAATGAGGTAAGAAAGTAATTTTGTATTTGTGTGCTAAAATTGATTGTCTTTTGTTTTTGTAGGTGAGAGCTTGTTGTCAAGAATTCAAGGTAATTCAGATGGTCAAAGTAACTTCAATTTGATACTACAGAAGTTATCAATACTCAAGAATGAGGTAAGTAGTAATTCCATATTTGTTGGCTAAAATTACAAATAATAACACTGGTTTATTTTTTATCGTAGCTGAGAGCTTGTTCAAGAGTTACTGGTGATTGAGATTATCAGAGTGGTTGATGTTTGGTACTACAAAAGTTACCATTAATCAGGTAAGAGAGTGATTTTGTATTTGTTTGCTGAAATCAAATGTCATAACTGCTATTATAGTGTTTGCATGAAGTAAGCTAAAAATAGTAACATTTTATGTTACCTAGCTATCAGGCTCGCTCGCCATTTGTGCTCAAGCACACCACTAGTTTGTATATATGTTTGGACGTACGTATGTCGTTTTGGACTTTGACCCTCGCGTTTTTGTGTTAGTTAGGTGGTCGACCCCGTCCCAAATTGCACTAAACAGAATCCTCTGGTTAATCGATCAGTACCCGTATCACCCTAGAAATTGAATTGTTTACCGTTTTGAATTCTTTTGCGGGTGCAGTTCAAACTTGACAACTTAATGGACTTCCATTTCTATTCGAGTTAGTGGCGGTGGTAAGTCAATGCGCTCTTTGTCATGGTTATAAGCCGTGCGCACAGTATTTACCTGAAAATACATTATCCCCACTAGACTACTGCGAAGGTAAGTCTGTGTAGGTGCATGTCCAGCTGTGTCAAAGCATTGTGTGTTACAACCACTACTTAGCTAAAGAATATCACAAAGAAAACTTTTAAATAACGTGTATTGTTTTGTTATTGTTGTTTTTTCCTTCAATTCAAGCAGTTGCAGAGAGTTGTTATTATGGCACTGAAATCCCTTTACCCTGTATGCTAAATTAAAAAAACTGGACCTTATTTTCAGTAGCTTCAGTGTTAGAAGTCAATAAAAATAGTATAGTCTTTAGGCTCGCTCGCCATTTGTGCTCAAGCACACCACTAGTTTATTGGCGAGCGAGCGTAGCGAGCGAGACACTTACAGGGGTAAAAATGAAAAAATCGGGGATGTTTGTTTATTTATATGTATGGACGTATGTATGTCATTTTGTACTTTGACCCTCCGTATTCTTGTGTTCGCTCCGCGTTCGACCCCGTCCCAAACTTCACTAAACAGAATCCTCCGGTTTAGCGACCATTACCCGTATCACCTTAGAAATTGAATTGTTTACGGATTTGAATTGTTTTGTGGGTGCAGTTAAAACTCAAAATCTTATGGGAGCTCCACTTCTATTCGAGTTAGTGGCGGTGGTAAGTTAATGCGCTATTTGTCACAGTTATAAGCCCTACTCAACAGTATTTACTTAAAAATGCATTGTCCACTAGACGAACCACGAAGGTAAGTCTTGCGTAGGTATGTTCAGTTGTGTGAAAGTATTGTGCGTTACAACTACTATTAAGAATATCACAAAGAAATTTTTAAATAACGTGATTTGATTTTGTTGCTTCTTTTTCAATTCAAACTGTTGCGGGAGCGGTTATTATGACATTGAAACCCCTTTACCTCATACGTAATTAAAAAACTCGGCTTTATTTTAATAGCTTGAGTGTTAGTTGTTAAAATCAAATTTAACAATAGTGTAGTTTAAGGCTCGCTCGCCATTTGTGCTCAAGCACACCACTAGTTTATTTGTATATGTATGGACGTACGCAAGGCATTTTTGTACTTTGACCCTCGCGTTTTTGTGTTAGTTCGGTTGTCGACCCCGTCCCAAACTTCACTAAACAGAATCCTCTGTTTATCAATCAGTACCCGTATCACCCTAGAAATTGAATTGTTTACCTTTTTGAATTCTTTTACTGGTGCAGTTAAAACGTGAAAACTTACAGGACTTCCATTTCTATTCGAGTTAGTGGCGGTGGTAAGTCAATGCGCTCTTTGTCATGGTTATAAGCCGTGCGCAACAGTATTTACTTGAAAATACATTGTCCACTATACTACTGCGAAGGTAAATCTGTGTAACACAGGTGCATGTCCAGTTGTGTCAAAGCATTGTGTGTTACAACCACTACTTAGCTAAAGAATATCACAAAGAAAACTTTTGTATTGTTTTGTTGTTGTTTTTTTCCTTCAATTCAAGCAGTTGCAGAGAGTTGTTACTATGGCACTGAAATCCCTTTACCGTGTATGCAAAATTAAAAAACTGGACCATATTTTCAGTAGCTTCAGTGTTAGAAGTCAAAATCATTCATATAAAAATAGTATAGTCTTTAGGCTCGCTCGCCATTTGTGCTCAAGCACATCACTAGTTATTTAAATGAACGAATTCAGCTTGAATCGCGCGTCCTTTTGATATGTTTTGTGATGGGGTAGCAATAGAAGGTTTTCGAGTTATGGCTGAGAGAAGTGAAGACTTTACAACGATGAAAGTGAAGACTTTGTTGGCGCTAAAAGAAGAGTGTCAAGATGAAGCGCTGAATTTTTGCAGAGCTGAATTGCTAAGAGCTCTGTTAAGACTGCCCCTTAGGAGAAGGCACTGCTCAAAATGGCTCTTCATTGCTAATTTCTTCTGAGTACCTCTCTTCTAGGCAGTGTGCTTCTCCATACTTGCTGAACAGGAATCTTTACTCCATGAAGAGATATGTTTTGAACTATATCAGAGCAAGTAAACTTTAAGAAGCACTAGCCAACTCGAAACAACACGTATGATTATACATCTTATATATAATATACATCTTATGATTGCTTTGTTTTTTCAATTAGCTAGTTTGATAATTTTAATTCAAACATGCAAAAAAAAAAAAAAGTTGAAGTTCTCAAGTGATATACTAACAAATAGCTATACATTGTCATCCCTGAATGGTTACACATTACAAGTGGCAAGAAAACATGTTATTTTGTTACTGTATTACAAATATACATTCAATGGTATAAGAAATATATAATATTGGGCAATATTGTCTAGAATGTGATTGTGATAACTAAAAAACATAGAACTGATATTTAGAATTAAAAAGAAATTACCAGTTACATGTAGCTACTAGTTACAACTTTAAAAAATTACAAAAATTACAAAGAAATGATAAACACAAAAATACTCTAAAATATAGTGGCTAATAAAACCTACTAGACATTTTCAATGTATTTCTTCCTGATAGTTTCAGCAATATTTGGAAAGCCAACTGTTTCATTCTCCAAAGCCTCTGCTAAAATTCTCCAAGTTCTCTCACTGCTATTAGTTAGCCATTTGTATAACATTTCCTGACAGCAATCATCCACATCACGGTGATCGGCACGTATGACTTTTAAATCACCTATTTTGACCCCAATTATGAGGCCAATATTTCTCCATTTCTCTCTAGCACCATAAACTTCTTTAAATATTGTACCCAATTGGTCATCATTTAATAACCCTGAACAAACAACAAGCAAAACTAGTAAATATACATACAAGAGAGAGAGAAGGGGCTGTGGCAAAGGATAATAGTGTGAAAACAACAACAACAAAATATGAAGCATGATGGGGAAGAACGAAAAATGAAGGTAGCTGTGTATTCATAGCACTATAGTTAACCAATTTGATTAGGATAATTAGTGTGTTGTGTATATAACATTTCTTTTTATATATAACGCCAGAACATCTCATTAGCTGGAATGGTTGATATAAGGTACTGGTCAGCGTACGCTACATGCATATTGAAAAGTAACAACATAAATCATAATTCACTTGGCCCAAATGACGAAAAACTGGATGTCATATAGAGAGTGCGCAAAGCAATATTCCACTGCAAACAAGAATGCAGATGACGATCAGAAGCAAGCAATTAAGCACTACCTTTTATTGGCAACTGCTCACATCAGGAGTAAATCCAGGGCCTGATGCTGGGACAGAGACAGGAACAGTGAACACACTATTTTGTGTTCATGATTTCTGGCTGTATATTAGTTGTGCTTTGTTGAGTTGTATTTTAGTCTACCATATAGTCCTGTGTGCGTGAGTTTGTCTTGTATTTGTACATCTTTTACCTATTACTTACCTTGACAAGCATACCGCAGCCACCTTATGGACTCTGGTGGCGACGAAAGTAACTACATACATACTACTTAAGTTGTCAAATATTAGTGATTATTACACATGTCCAGATCACACTGCTAAACTTAAATTGTCAAATACTCAACAAGTTATAAATGGTAAAAATCTCTCACCTGTGTTACACTGGCTTGAAGTATCAACAATTTCCTGTAATGCAATCATAATTACAGATAAAGCCATACATTAATAAGTAAAGTATTACTTACTTTACCATACCATACTAGATGTTCTGGCTTCATCAATAATTCTTTTCCTTTAACACAGTCCATGTAAATTGGATTTCTATCCTTGTTGCTTACTTTACAAAGGTGATCAGGTTTGGGATGTTCATAGCATTTGAACGCAAAGCAATATTCTTCAAAGTAGTTTTTGTATTGATCTATTGATATGTCTGTGTAGAGGGAGTGTAACATAGTTCCCAAGACACTGTCTATTGTAGTTTTTAACAATCTTCTAATTCTGGGGCATAATTCATGCAATTGAAGCCGGAAATAACTTTTTCTACAAATTCTAACTTTGATATACTCTGATGTGTGTATCAAAGTTATTGTATCATGATCCTCGCCATATGAAAATTGAATGCAGTTTCTTTTTAACATTACAGCGTCACAATCGTCACCGTTTCCTTCTACTTGGAGAGATAATAATCGAATGTTTTCACCTTCCTAAAGAACAAAGCCAGAAATAAATAATGTTTGACTACACATTGGCTTAGCAACAAAAGAAAGGGAGCTATGGCAAGTTTTGTTGACTTCTGTGCAATTAGAATACCTCCTTTTTTACAATGCACATCTACTTCTTTGCCTCATACTTTTCAATACAGTAGGACCTCAGAGTTACGGAACCTACGGGAAATAGGGGTGTCCGTAACTCTGAATTTTCCGTAATTCTGAAGCCTCTTACTTTTAATTATATAAACACATTTTTATTACATATTGGCACCTTGAATAGTTATTGAATGTACATGTATATTCATTTCACATATACAGTAATAGTAATGGCGTAAGTATGTATGAATAAGTACATACTGGTTTGAAGTACATGTATTCAGTTATCGATTTCTATTTCAGAGAACTAAATTTCTTAGAAGTAGTCCAGGCTATAGCACTAATAACCTTGTTTTAGGATATAAAGTAAGTTTGATTGGCTTTTATAGACCCATCTTTTGTGCTGAATTAAGATCTGGTAAGTGCCAGTGATGACATATTGAGCATTTTGTTTTAAATTAAAAAAACGAAATTTTATCTCAAATATTATTGGAATTGCTGCTTTAAGTCTACAAAATCCTATATGAAAGTTACTTTTACAGATTTGCATCCCCAAGTGGTTCTAGAATAAATTTAACTTGGCATACCCAAGTGGTAAGTTTGGAAAACTCCAGGTAATTGTGAAAATTTAATTGTTCGTGATGAATATTCTGGGTTCAAAAAAAAAATGTTTTTCAAGTTATATGTCCAGCATATGGTTATTAGGTGTACAAAATTCATTTCTGATGGTACTTTTTTTTCAATCTGAGGCCTCAAACACTGCGAAAATTGCAAAATAACTGCCAAAAATATGGTCAACTCTAAGGGATTACATATCTGAATACCTCTAGTATAGAGTTCATGGTTGTTTTAATATTATTGTTTCCAGTAAAGATCTAGGACTCTGCATAACATCAAGCCTTGAAAATAGGATTATGACAGCTGATTTAGCCCATGATAGAGTTACATAGCTATGACATGGATTTACTGTCTGTAGCTAATACGTATGTTGAGGATAATGCTACTACATTACAAATGATGGGATTCACTAAAACAGCTGGTAAAATATTTCAATTGTATGATAACTTTAACATGCACTGGTGCACATGCTCAACACATGAGTGAGAAGGCAGGCTGATGCATTTTGGTTGAAGATATGAGCAATGAAGCAATAGCTTTTGCTAGTATTTGAGTATTCTAAAATCTACCACCTACTTGTTTAGTCCTCTTACTATTGCCTCATGTCTACAATAATACCATTCTCACAACACGTAACATGTATAGCTATCTTTTGCCAATAACCAGATGAAGTACATTCACCATACTAAAACCTTGCAGCAGCTTTAGCAGCTGTCAAAACAGCTCTAGCCAAGCCTGTTCTGTTCCAAAATGAAATCGATAGGACCTGTATGATATGTTCTCCACCTCTCTTCATCTGCTCAAAATGCATCTCTTGATTCAGAGGCTAAAGTAGGTCTTATTTGTTGACCATCCAGGAAACTAGAATGCTGTCTCCGTTGACCAATTTGGATAACCAATGGCAATCAAGATAGGCAATCAGAAGCATTACACTGTCTCCAGAATTGTTAAATATAGGTCATATGTAGCGAGTAGCTGAATAATTAAATGAAAGTGTGTAATCCTAAACAAGAAGCCTTTAGTGACAGCAGGAAAATAATATAAGCAACATATTTAGTAATTCTTTGGGGAACCTTCCTAAAGTAGACCAGTCTGCGTGTTTCGTTTCAACTCTGAAAGAAATATTTATAAACAGCCCTAAAACTCTGTAGTTAACTATTAAACAATTATATAGCTATTATTACACATTTTAATTTCCTGCATGAGAACCTCACTCACTAACCTACTGTATACAACACACTATGCAAGAACTCACTGAAAAATACAATCAGAAAAGAATTCTACTATGTAATACATTTCCTTCATAGTCAATTGTTTATCTGCATCCATTTGGAATTATTGCCATGTATCTAGACTCAACTTGGATCAGGAATATTTTACATACCCAGGAATTCTATACTAGATATAGTACCTGAAAAAAAATTGTTGGATCTGATCAATTTCATGGTGACCATTTTAAATTTTCACAATTTCCCTGGCAATCATTTATCTGTAAAAAATACTTCATAGAACTCCAGATTACTTGGCGTATTGTGTCAACAGGACTACTCACTGGACTATTTGGAAGTTGGATGTCTTCCATCCAGTAGTTCTACACACGTCTTCTACATGAAGCTACAGGAATTTTTTTTGAGGATGCTTTACTGAGCATTCATGACAACAAAACATGCAGTCTATAAGGTAATTAAATGCAAAGTTGTTTTTTTTCATAGCTTTTGTAAAACTCAGCTAGTCACTTGTTTCTAACTTGCACTTCTTAAAGTATCACTCAATATGACTTTTCAAGTAATATGTACTAGCTAATACATGCTTGTGAAGTGCAATTCACCATCTGGTAGAGTATGAAGCTTACTTGCTCCATAGAAACTCTAGATTCTTGTTCTGGATAAGCTTTGCTGGTTATTTTTGTTCTCGCTTGCACATAAGACACTCTATTGCTACCTAAACATCTAACTTTCAGGATAAAGTAGAGCATAGCTATAAATTATGAGCTTTCTGTTTCTTGAAGAAAGTACCACATTTTATTTCTAAACTAGACTATACTACCACTTTGAGCATGAGCAAGCACACGGCACAAAGTGACGGAAATTACCATATAAGGAAATAATAGTGCACAGACAGGAACTCAGCAGATAAAAATTTGATGTCATTTTTTTGTGCATAGTAATGCACTGGAAGAGCTGACATATTTATATCAGAGAAAAATCGAGGCTTATAGGTATATGTATAAAGACCAAAGGAAGACAAAAATCTCCACTGGCATTCGCAGTAGCCATAAGTGTAACTCTGTCTTTCGTTTTTTTCTGTTCAATCAGCAAGGGTTTTATTGGGTAAAAGGCGCCAATACAAACCAGTTTCATCTGCATTAAACATCTGATGCAAACTATAACATTCTTCCTCCACTAACATACTAAAAGTACGTTTGAAATTATCAGCAGCACTGGTATCAGCAGACAGTGACTCCCCTTGCATAGATAGTTGACTGTTCTTGAGCTGATGTAACTATCCTTTACTTGCCTTAAAATCTTCATCTGATTTGTCTGGAGAGTTATGTTTGTAACTTTAGTTAACAAATATGTAATTATTACTTATCACAGCTTCTCCAAAGTAGTGGTAGCGTCTTTAGAAGCTATTCTGACTACCTGTGGCTCTTGACAAACAACAAGCGGCTCCAAAAAATGGTGAGTTTTTTTAAATTACACATATATGGAAAAGTGGATTCAATGCCATAGTAACCACTTAAAAAACAAAAAAAAACAGGTAACATTTTCTTTGTGGTATTCATAATAGTAGCTGTAACACACTATACTTTCACACAACTGGACATACCTATACAAGACTTACCTTCGTGGTTAGTCCAGTGGACAATGAATATTCAAGTAAATACTGTTGCATAGGGCTTAATAGCGCATTAACTTACAACCACCACTAACTCAAAAAAGAAATGGTACTCAGGGAAGTTTTAGTGTTCTAACTGCATCCACAAAAGAACTAAAGGTAATGTGTAATGTAGTGACTTTGAACTAAAGCGGTAAATAATTCAATTTCTAGGATGATATGGGTAATGATCGCTAAATTGGTGGTTTCTGTTTAGTGAAGTTCGGGACGGGATCAAACACCAAGCTAACACAAAAATATGGGAGGGTCAAAGTACAAATGACATACGTACGTCCCCACATATATATAAGCAAAAATCTCCGATTCTCAATTCAACACCACTGTATAGTCTAGCTCACTCGCCAATAATACAGTTATTACATAGCATAGTAATTTACATACCTTTTGTGAACCTTGTTGAATCAAATTAGCCACCATCGCAGGAAACACTCCAAGTGGAACAAATCCACAATCGTACCTGATATACAAAGGTGATATATTTTCCAGCATTTCGATTCTGTCTTCATATTTTTTTAACTCTTCATCTGAGGCATTTGGTAGAACGCACGGCATGAAATATACAGTTTCTTCTCTATTGCTTGATACAACCTGAGCAATGATGTTGAGATGTTCCAATATGAGAACTAACATTTCAAGTTTCATTGGTGTCTCAATTTCACAAGAAAATGATGCAAGAGAGAATTTTCCATTATTTTTTAAATTTGATCGAGCTGCCGAATGCACTATTCCTGGTTTAAAAGCTGCCTCAATTATTTTAGTTAGGCTCTGATAGATAGCTTGTGTATTCGTAATTACAACGTGTTTTAATTCCTCAATGTTTGCAAAGTGCATGCATATACCCAGATTGTAGTGAAAAAAGTGTAGAGCTGCATCAGTCTCCTCCGTTGTCATACTCAAATATTCTCCAATGGTATAGCAGTTTTCTATTGTAAGAATAACTTCAGGTCTTTCTCGTAATATAATACTAAATACCAACCACTGCCTTGGAATATGTTTCCTTGCATGCTGATATATTTTTTTTGATATAGCATTTCTTAAATGCTTGATTTCTTCATGTTCTCCATTGAGATTGTCAAGTGGATATATCAGCCTGCTTACATTAGCTTTGAGAGTTGTGTCTGGAGGTAAGTCTGTTTCCTGCCATTCTTTTATCAGACCGACATTGTCAAAAAATGTACCACTTATAAGAGCTCGGAAATCATTTTCTAGCTTATAAATACAATCATCACTTGTCTTGTCTTTGTGCGTTCCCACAATATAGACACATTGCTTTCGATTTTCTGTTTGCTGTTTTATGTCTAAAGCATTATCTGAAGAGGAATATATCATGGAAGATATGCTTACTAAAGCAGAAAGTAGTGTTTCTTTAATTTTAAAGTGTGACATGATAGATGAAGGCTTTCCATCTGTACCTCTATATCCTATTTTGTAGTGATCTTCTAGAGAGGTGTCAAGCTTGCAGAACAACAAGTACAATGCTGGTCCAATGGTCAATGCAGGTAAGCAGTCCATAAGTTCGGGCTGGCCACCAGTATCTTGAAGGTATATCATGCATCCATTTTCTAACTGTAAGTTTATGTCACTTAATTTGTAAGATTTTTTTGTTTGGAGAATGTGAGCAATATTCTTAGAATTTATTTTAACTGGTTTTATAGTCAGAATTTTCTTTGTTAATGGGACTTTATCTGCCTCTACTCTTGGACGCTTAGAAGGAGAACAGCTATATTCTTCGGTACTCTCTACACATGATGAACTCTTTTCAGAGTAATTTAATTGTGGCTTATCCTCAAAAGAGTGTTCTCTAACAATACTGCTGTCACTCTGAGTTTGCTTTGATCCATTTTTTGGTCTTGACTTGGCTTTCATGAACATCTCAACTTCTTGTTCATCAATAATTTTCCAGTCCGCTTCTCCTGCAACTAATATAGTGCTTCTATGTATGTTTTTACACATTACAGTAGTCTGGTCGGAAATTCCAGTATTAGACTTATCCTCGCCCGTGTCTGATGAAATGTTAGTAATAACATTTGTTAATCTTTTTCGAGTCACAGTCTTTCCTTGCATTGATGGTCCAAGAAAAATAAGTTTAGCAACTGCTACTTCCATTACATCTTTAGAAGACTTGATGGACTCAAGGTAATAATTTACCGAATTAATATGCTCTGAGAAATCACAAAATGATAAGCTATTATATGATAGTATTAAATTTATTTTGAACTATAGTCAATAAATATATTTGAGCACATCATAATAGTAAACATTGGATTTAACTACAATTTAGTCAAGCCATGGTAATAATCAGACAGACTTCAAAATTCAAATTTTTAGATTGGAAGATTCAGGGTCTTGGCTACTTTGATCAAATAATTTGAAGTCATTAATCAAAAGAAAGTATAAAATACAACCATACAATAAACAAAAGTTAAAACAACAGATGTATTGCCTAGAACTATTTCTGGTCAAATTTTATGAACACAATATATAAAATCTTCTGTGTGTGTGTGTGCATGGTTACCGTCAAACCTGCACATTTGCCATTGCTTTTTTTTACACACTAGGTGAAAGGCCAGCTATATATCCATTATCCCCAAGTCAGATTCTACAGCGAGGTTATCTAGAAAGTTCTTTAACCATATCTTTATGAGCAGGTTAATTTAGAACTGATATCAGAATAGCACTCAATCTCATACTGACAATACCTGAGGGTAGAATGTTAGATATAATCCATCAAGCAATAGTACTACAAGCTTGATTTCCCTTTTCGTAATTCCAATATTTATAAGAGTCTGGTATGTTCTTTAAGTTTACATAACTCACAAGCTCAGTTATGTGGTAAAAGAGGCATTCCAAGTCATACTATCCCTCAGGATCCTAGTTAGCTAAATGACAGAGTAAGAGAAGGCAAGAAGACAAATCTGTCTTATACAAAAACTAAGGCTGCTGTGAGTGCCAGATTCTTCCGGCCAGTGATGCCAAGGTTAGGCACATTGCTGAGTGTGTAAATTGATCAATTTATGTTGTACAGACTGATATAAAGATTTTATTAAACATAGGTTTTGTCTTCAATCCAGCACAGCATCCAATAAGAGGTTGCCAGATGCCATGTCCCTGCATTGCACTAGCATGAAAGAAGTTCCATGTGGTTTGTACTTAGTTAGGCTTTCTTGAATTGAGTGCACAAATGCAGAGTAGACTACACTAATCACAAATGCAGAATTGCTACCTAAGCTATAAAACCTGATGCAGATATTCTACTACAATATCACTCATGTGATGATTTAAAAAATAAAATGGAGCCTTGGCGACCATTTAAAACTTTAAATGAGAGTATTTGATATTTTCATTTGTGCAGTGCACAGCCAGACCTGTATAATTTGTTTGCAACAATTTGCAGATTTTTGCAAGCAAAAAATAAAGATCATTCCCTGTAATTTTTTTTCTAGATCAGTTACTGTTAAGGCAGTTATAGGCACAGTCTGTGCTATTCATGTATTTAGGCAAGAGAAAATTCATAGAGTAAATAGTGCAAGGCTGGCTAGAATTCAAACCTCACTATTGCACTTACAAATGAATGCAGGTAAATTGAAGCACCAGAGGTGCAAACCCTCAGCACTTTAGCTATTACGAAATAATTGCAGACCAAAATAATAATTTATTTGCTATTCTAATTAGGTATCAATATAGCTCGAGCAATGTAAACAGTACATAAATGCAGTCTTCATAAGAGAGGAAACCTAACAAGCCAGAGACACTCACAGGTATAATTTTCAACTGGAAACTCCACTCCCAGCACTCTGTTAACTTCAGGCACTCCATTAACTTACAGGACTTCGTTAACTTTCATCATAAAGCAAAACTATCACAGAAAACAAGAAATTGTTCGTCATGTGTGTGGGGCCAGATCTCCACTGGAAAGATGAAGATCAAGACGAAGACTGAACAGATAGATAGTCAGTTTTTCTTTATGTATATAGATGTATGTTATTTAAGGTTTCACATAGTTTAGTAGGTGTGTCACGAGTATATTATTTTTAGCGTATAAGTTGTGCCCCGGGTGTGTCCGGATGTATGTATCATTGTGTTTGCGCATGCGTCGGCCTTCTTATAAACTATCTGGCCACGCATGCGTACGGCAGTTCTCCCTCTATCAGATTTTAGCATAAAACCTAAAGTTCTGTCTCTGGGGTAGCTACTCGAGTGAGGGTTAGCTAGTAAGACGCTAATCCCTGGCCCGGCACCAACTCTGGAGTGGAGAAGAACCTGGTGGCAGTGAAATCTACCTGGTATGCAGGCAGCCGAAGAATTAGACGACCCCTACCGACTCTACCTTCCTCGGCCCAGCAAAACTCCCACAATGTGATTACACCCTGACAACAAGGGGAGTTACCCACAAAAGCAAAGCTTGTATTAACATGGAACAGACAGATAGACGTTTTCTCACAAAATCAGCCCAAAATTTTAAAAAGTAGCATAATAAAAGGTCTTAGCCATTCTTCTGAGTAAGTTCATACCTAAAATCAATGGATAATTGTCAGTTATCTCCAAAATCAGAGCGTGACAGACTGATAGGAGTACTACTGTAACTCTCTCGCACATGCACAATAAAGGTTAATAAGAGAGGAACTTTTAATGTAATTTTTAGTAGAGATTTTATTTTTTCTACTTTGTGCCACCTGAAACTGACTATGTTAAGGAGCCCAGTGTGGTGTAAAAGAAAGTAGGACTCAAGAAAAAATAGAAGTCTCTGGTTAGGAAAAAAAATGATCTGCCTACAAAACATATTTATCTGGCTACAGAAAAAATAAAGCACCAAGGGTGTGAACCCTCAGCCTTACTATACACTAGCTAACCCTTATAAGAACCAAAAAATAATATATTTGCATATATTCCAATATGTAACTCATGCAAATTGATATGTAAAGCTTGCAAGCAAGTAAATATGCAACTCGTACAATGAATGGTAGACGTTAATACTGTCTTCACAAGAGAAGCTTATCATACAAGCGACACTCACCTCACCACTAGCTTCAATCGGAAACTCCAAGCACCCCGGTAAACCGCTGAGACTATAGTGTAATGCAAAACTACCGCAGGCAACAAGAAATCATTTGCTCATACCGTGTGACTAAAGGGGTTGTTACCCACCAAAGCTTATGGTTGTATGGCCAAAAATGACTAGCTTATTTCCAGAAAACTAAGTCGAAATAAAAAATTCTAGCACTTTAAAGGGACTTAAACTGTCAAGTGCAACATTTTGACACCTGGTTTAATCTTCAGAAGGCCACCATCTTTGAGATCCGCTATTTGTTGTGTGACAGAATAACTGACTGACAAACTGAGTATTGTTAACCATCTCACGCATGCGCGTTGAGGGTTAATTATATACAGGGAGGAAAAGAATAAGGTACTACTTAATATATGACTATTTTTTAATGTATATCTGGTGTCCTTATTACTTTTTTAAGCCTACCAATGTTCATTCAAAGTCACTACATTACTTGGTGCTTCATAGTCATTTTCTTACTTACTCTGAACTTAAAATAGAATGTTAGTCTTGCAGACATACTATAAGTAACTAAGTGATTTCACTCCAATTGAGGCAAATTATTTTTTTACATGTACACAATGACAAGTAGGAGAATGGGAGAGAGGGATTATCCCATTCACCAAAAAAATGTCACAAACTCCTATCAATGGTGATATAAACTTTATCTGACTCACTTAGCATATTTTACTAAATTACTAAAATATATGCTCAATAAAATGCATACACTGCCACAAATCATTTTTTACTTACTTATATAAGGTATCATCTTCATTTTTATATAATGGAAGGCAGACATTGCTCCAGTGAAGTCCCACTGATTATAATAACTTCCATCAGCATATTTAGTCACTGATTTAACGACTATGAAACCTTTTATTCTTCCACTTCTCTGCACACTTATGAGTTCCTCACATTCAAAATCTCCTCCAATTGAATCCGGATAAACTGTAATTTTTTTTGAATTTTGCAAGCTAGCATCATAGGAATTAATTCCTAAAATAATTTTGGAAGTATGGTACTTAGCTGTTCGCATAGTACTAAGGTAAAAGTCTTCTACCATACCTGGATCGTTGCAAAATATTCGTTGAAGGAGATCATTTATTTCAATTGGTATTTCCTGAATATTGATAGTTGTAGTATCTCTTAATTTCTTAACTGTGTAATGTTCAGCATAAGAAATACTGCTTGAAATCAACACATCACCAGGTTTCATGACAGTCTTTTGAAAAGCATAACCTGTACCAACACTGAGAATATATTGAGCTTTAGGACAATAATCTAATGCTCGATCCAAGTTATTTTGAAGCTTCTCTTTATACAAAGATGTAACAATGAGTACTGGTGTGTCAGCTATTGACCCCACTGCAATGTTATTGTCCAGACAAGTTACTTCCATTTTTTCAAAACCTTTCTCACAAGGCTTTTGTATGCTGCAGAGAGCAGCGTTATATTCTTTTTCCCCAACCACTAACATAATAAACTGAATTTTTTCCAAATAAGGCTTATAATTAATAAGAGAATGTTTTGGAGCTGGTTCATTCTGTGATACCATCAAGTTTTCTTTGTCAATAGAGTATGTAGGATGTTCTAAAAAAAGTATGAAAATATAATTATTCATACATACATATATCTAAAACACCACAATTGTCATACCTGTAGATAACACAAGTTAAATATGTACATGTATATGTACTCACAACTCTAAGGTCTGTTATAAATGTAAGAGCTTTATTGGGTTGTTTTTTGTTGTTGTTGTTTTTAAGAAAGGGGTTATGGGTAGGTGGGAGGGTCTGATTGTGGAAGCTGGCTGAGTTCAAAATAAATGTACTTCTAAAGTATACTTCACTTATTCAATGAAACTGCTACTAGTGATGAGCTACAGCACAAACGGCGAGCGAGCTGGTCTGACTGAAATTCACATTTGAATGCTAGCTGCTTATATTTTTGTTAGTTATATATTTTTATATATTTTTATTTAGCTTATTGCTATTCTTTAGCAACACACAACACTTTTACACATACTTGTTCACTGTACCAGCACAAGACCTGAGTTGTAATCTTTTCGTGACTTGACTATTGGACAAAGGATTTTCAAGGGGTACGCAATCAAATTTCCAAGGATGATACGGGAAAGGATCGATAAACTAACGGTTTCCGTTTAATCTAGTGGCCTTTCCAAAGTACGCTCAGTTTAAAATGCTCTATTGTACCAGAGTTCTAGTAGATACAGCATTACGTTGTATTCTCTTAGTGACTTGACTACTGGACTTTTGATTTTCAAGTAAGAACAAATCCATTACGTAAGGCACATAGCTATGACAAACAGCACATTGCCAAAGTTAACTTACCACCGCCGCTAAAAAATAAATGAACTCCCATTCTGTCTCAGCTCTTTGCCGTTTTTTTTCCTTCTTTACCTAGCATTATTTCAAAGTCTTTTCTCCCGAATTTGCATATCCGGACATGCATTGACCTCTTTAAACTTTGCCATATTATTGGCGAGTGAGCGTAGCGAGCGAGACACATACAGGGGTAACACAATTGAAAATCGGGGATGTTTGTTTGTTTATATGTTTGGACGTACATATGTCATTTTGTACTTTGACCTTCTCATATTTTGTGTTAGCTCGTTGTTCGACCCTGTCCCAAACTTCACTAAATGGAATCCTCCGGTTTAGCGATCATTACCCGTAATCTGTCAGTATTTGCTTGAAAATTCTTTGTCCACTAGAGTAACTATGAAGCTAAGCCTTGTGTAGGTATGTTCAGTTGTGTGAAAGTATTTAGCTAAAGAATATCACAAAGAAAACGTGTAAATAATGCTACTTGTTTTAGTTGCTTTTTTTTTTTTCAATTCTAACTGTTGCAGGGAGTGGTTACTATGGCATTGAGTCCCCTTTACTTTATACACGTAATTTAAACTAGCTTGAGTGTTGAAGTTAAAATTAATTCTTTAGCAATAGTGTAGTTTTAGGCTTGCTCGCCATTTGTGCTCAAGCACATCACTAGTATATACACTAAAATTTCAATTGACTCGTTAGTGAAAGTCTCGCTTCGCTCGCCCCCAATTATATTTCACTTTCATAAGTAGCTTACAATTTAGGCTTACCACTTTCAATAACACGACTCTTATTTTATAAGGGGGAGGGAGGTGATAAAGTGTGGTTTTTGTGACTAAAATACCTCACAAATTTAGGATTTATTTAGCTATATTGATTTTCTTTGGGTATAGTCTTGAAACATTATTAACAGTCTACAGGGGAGTAGGAAGTCAGATCTTATCCGTGCGACCATTATAACCACACCCACTCATTTATTTAAGTAATGAGTTTATTAATAGAAAAGACAAAACAATGGTTTTTCTATCAAAAGAACCAAAGACTTTAAGTCTATGCTCTGCGTATCCAATAAATAAAAATATTTATAACAATCAGTAGATTCATTTAAATAAATGTTAAATTATAGTTATATAGCTATTATGTAGAGTGCATATATCATTTAGCTAATATAGCTACTTGAACATATAAAGCAAACAACACAATGTCAAAAAACAAAAAACAAAAAACTGAATCCTTCATAATTACTACTTACCAATGCCTGCCTTCTGTGGCAGCCTTAGTTTTATTTTCTTCAAATACGTGTGGCAAATAACTGAATGGGAAGACTCGTAGTGCAAAAATGACCATTTTGCAGACCAACATTGCTGGAAGGATTTCTGAACTACGTTTGTTTTCCAAAAGATCGCTTTGGAATAGTAAACGAAGGACCACGCTAGTCTGGAGTTTCATAAAAATCTTCCAAATGGTTCACTATTAGCTATCTAATCCCGGCAGAAGTCATTTCAACCACTTGATTTTGACTGCCGAAGTTTAATAACGAACGCGAGTTCAGGTAAAGAATAGAAATAAATAATAGAAACGCTCCTTTTGTTAAAATATTGGCTCGGCCGCACCTGTTCTGACGCCCCTGATGTATAAATTGTTGTAACAATTGTGCTTTTTATGTACAAGCATGAAACTTGGCACACTTGTAGAATGTTATCCAACAAGTAACATTAGAAGTGGAGCCATATTAAATTGACCTTTGGCGACCTCTACGAGTTAATTAATCCTAAAAATATGCACTATCAACTTAGTTCTATATAATTTGATCAACTTGGGTATCAACTGAAAGGGCTTACTCTAAGCAGTATTTTGAAACTTTGTTCCCGAGATGAAGTGCCAGTTTTCAGGCAAGGTTGTCCGCAATGGCTTTCAACTATGAAGGTCAGTCCATCCACAATTCTGTGGAGAGGGAAGGTGTAGAGAAACATTGAGTGCCTTAACCCCAGCATGTTGTGCTGCCCTTTTGACATGTTGCACAAGAGCTGTTCTAGTAGGGAGGATGGCATCCATGTCCCTTCCTTTCTTGATAAAAAGTTGCTTTCTACTATGGTGAACCTTTCATATGCAGAGAGAAATCTGCTACCCGTAAAGATCACATAAGCTATGAACTTGGGCTGAAGAGCTATGTATAAAAATTGAAACTGAGGGCTTTCATCTCCGCGCCTGTCCCACAACTTGGTAAATGCCTCTGGCTGCTGTCCTGACTCCAACAACTCTACATGTCGCCTAAGAATCTGCAAAAGATTCTTAGGCGATATGTAGAGGTGTAGAGCAGGCTTCCCTGCAGTGACTTGATGCACATGCCTAGTTCAAGCTACATGAGATGCATTAATGAATGAGTCAGCAATACCAGCAGATGCAACATTGCTTTGCTTAAAAAAAAAAACAACAACAGAGATTTAAATTATGTATAGTAACCACTTGTTGCAATTGTTGATTAAAAAAAAAGCATTTTCAAGGATAAACTAAGATTTGATTAGCCGGAATGGAAGCCTAAAAAGTTGTGTAAATGCAGTTAATATATATAATTGTTAGTTCAATGCTCACTGTATTTTCTGTGTTTTATTTAGCTATGCAGTAGCTATAACACAACATTTTCACACGTACTAGTTCACTGGATATGCCAACACCAGACTTACCTTGTATTTTCTTAGTGTCTTTACTATTTCACAAAGGAATTTCAAGTAAAATAATGCTGCTATGTCGGGTGCATAACTACAATAATAAGCCTAGCACATGGTGCACCGTTAAAAAAAAGCATTGTAATAACACTTTTGAAGTGTAAATCTAAAGTGTAAAATTTTGCAATGTTAAGTAACACGGAGGCCAGCGTTAATTCTAGCTGTAAACACTGCAGTGTTCCTAAAACACTCACATAAGTGTAACTGTGCAAATTGATATAAATGACTACATTTTTAGCAGTTATTTACCTGATAACATTCAAGCCATTATCATTAGTTGGTTGTACTTTACTAAAATTCAGTTAAATTTTACAATGAACTCAATAGTTCATACTCTATTTTTTTTTTTTTTAGCTAATATACTGATACAGGTTCATAGAAGTTTACAAACAAGCAGTAAGGGAACTTAGCTGCAATAGCTAGCTATCTAAATCTTACAATTGACAGTAACTTTGTTAGCTACTTTTATAGCTAAGCTAGCGCATGAAATAGAAGAAATCTAGCCATTGCTCCACCGCAATGTCTAATTTAATGCATTATTTAAATCCCCGCAGAAGACCGTCTTGCTGTAAAAACTTTGGCAAAATTTTTTTATGAGTTCGTTTACAAGTGAGTACTCACTGAATGCGTGATATGGTAATTATAGCGATGTGCACAAGCACCCACTTTTCCCCCACAAGCACCCACTTTTTCTCTGAAAATGTTTATTAGAATATTCCCGGCCTCCTTTGTGGAAGAGTTCCATGGTGTTTTCAAGTGCTGGTCTTGTCTTGGATCTTTGGGAGAACCAGTAAGTTAAAACATGTGTTGATTATTGGAAACAACAGAGTGCTTTTGCTAATGTGAGTGATACATTTGACTATAGTTAGCCATTTAAGTTGAGTTTAAGAATGGAAAAGGTAATTTCTTCTTTAGTATTAATGAATTTAGCAAGTATTTCGGTACTTTTTCCGACTATATCTGAGAGTTATGTCAAAAATTATCTACTGCACTCTTTCAATTAATTTTTTCATATATAATTTTCGGCTAAAAAAAAAGTGTTAGAGATGCCCTTGGAGATTAACAAAGTAAGAGTATACAGGTTAACACAAACTTATTACAATTTAGTTCAGCCATTGTTTATAAACCATTTCTTTACTCTCAGTTTGCTTTTTTTTTTCTTACCCCAAATATTTTCTCCAAATTAAATATGCCACAAGCTTAGTTCGGTTTTTACTATGAAGTTTAATGTTTTGACCCATTATATAAGAGCATTGTGGTGAAATACCACCACATTATAAGAAACTTTGTTTTTTTTATTTTTATGATTCAACATTTAAAGCACATCATTACACAATCCTTACTTTCCCGCCAAGCACTCGATAACTTACCCATATGTGACAGTCTATGGGAAAGGGGGGCACTTCACTCAAACCAAAAAAATTGAGTTTTTTATGCTAATAAAAAGCTACAATTTATCTCAACTTAGTGCTAAAATACTGGAGGGTAAAACCTTCGACGCGCAGAGAAACTGGCAGTTGAACTGGGCTGTATTCAGCAAAGCAATTGAACTAGAAATCGAGAAAACATAAATTGAATTTCCACTTCCGGTAATTAATGTTTCTGTATACTTAACGGCGTACTCCGCATATGCAATTAAATCGTACAGCAACTTTTTAACGGCGACTAACGAAGTTTGCGTAGAGTTCTTTTTAGCTTTCAGAGCATCTCACAGCCAGTTTTGTCGGAATCCTTGGCAACTCTACTCCATGTAGTGGTAAACTTTCAACCAGAGGTAAGCTGTAGATTGCATGCACTATTCTCAAAGCTATGCCTTTTTTTTTTTAGCTGCTAATTTGAAACTCTAGCTGCTAGTTTGAAACTCCGTCCATTCCCCGTTTAGTGTACTTCGAGAACGAGAGAGAATAAAAAGTAGCTTGTCTTTCCACGGCACGCTTGGGGTCTTTTAAGTTGTTTCGGCATTTGAAATTTGGCGTAGACTTAGAGTAAAGATCACTAAGACTAATTCTGCAAAAAACAAAAAATAGGAGAAAGAAAGAATTTTTTCTATGACTTACTTCTGGAGCCTATATCTCAATTTCAATTTTTGAGTGAAGTGCCCCCTGTTCCCATAGACTGTCACATATATGGACTTGTTCATTTATGCATGCATGCTCAACACCCACGCACCTCATTCTTATATATACTATTTCGACATTTTTTCTAATTCAGTTCTGACTCGTGTTAGAAAATTGTTAACCTTATCGGCAGAACTTTGGTGGCAGTGCCTACCTGTCTCCATCCCACCACACCAGGATTGCTTTCAACCTGCTCTAGTGTGGAGACGTGTCCTGTTGAGCCATCAAGCTATTGAGACCTTTATTGCTGACTGTCGCGTGAATCTGAACTAGTTCTTGAATCTCCATTCCACTGCTAAGAGTCGCGTGGAAACCTCAGAAGAGAGCAGATAAACTTGCCGATTACAACGACGCAGCTGAGCAACCAGAGGAGAACGGCTCCTCGCCGTTACCCGACTAGGGGGGCGTGTAAAGATGTAGACGCCCATGCTGGTTCCGGCAACTTCCTGTTGACCCCGAGGTTCGGAGGTCAAAGTCACTCAACTGGAGCGGTACTGCCGATCACCCTTCTCTAGGTACAGTAACCAAAGTCGATCGCCCAGACGATAATGATAATGAATTCTCCTTTTTTGATGGAAACACTGACGGCAACCCCGACATTCCTAGGAGTGTTCCATCGGTCCCAGCACCTTCAGTAGTGCCCTCAGACTCTTCAGCCCTTCAGATAATAGCAGAAATTCTCTCCAGGTTGCAAGCCAATAACAGAAGCAAAGGAGCATTTGACAGAGAGCAGAGGCTGGATCGTGTGGCTAAATACCTCCCAAGATGGAGAGTGGTGAGAGTATTTTTGTTGTTATTGCTCGTTTTGAATGTATAATGTGCCAAAAAGGTATCGATTAGTTTAACTGGATCCCTTTGTTTGAAAAATTATTAAGGGAGAAGTGCTTAGAATTCAATGAGTCCTAAGTTGATAGTTGTATTGGGTCTTGGGACTCTCTTAAGTCATTGATAATAGAGTTTGGTGGGTTTGGTATCCATGATTGTCTTGACCATATCACTGACAAATTTAACCCTAGTGGCCACCACACAGCTTCTCAATGGTTGAATATAGATGCTAATAGAAAATTCACTGCCCTACGGTCCCTTCAGTCTATGTCTAAGCTTGACGACAACACTCTTAAAATTATTGTCCGGGCTATTTCTGTTTTGAACATCGTTAGTTCTATGTCCAGAGATGGCAGAGCATATGTATACAAACAAAGAACTAAGACTGAGCATTGTGTTATGTCCTCGTACTCCCAATACCTCACCTCTCCTGAGTGCTCTGATAGCATCCAGCGAAACCATAAGTTTTCTAGTAATTCTAGTGCTCGCTGTAAGCGTCAATCCAATTACCATCATTCGTACCAACACTCTAACCATGTTAACACCTCTAGCGAAGACAATTCCAAATAGAAACATAGATCTGTTAGCAATGATTTTCTATTCACAATTACATGCTACAAGTGCAACAAAATGCTGTCCTGAGCGACGTTCTTACCATAATACTTCTGTTTCTAACAAAGCTTCAGAAGAGCCAGAACAGCGTTCGGCTTAGTTTTCTTCTAATTCTAGTGCTACACCAACTACTACTTCTACTGAGACGAATGCTGCAAAAACTGTTAAGAAACCTGCTTAAGATAATGAGCAGTCTTGGTGTTCTTGGAGGTGATTGCATGCCATCTGAATCTGCCGCTGACACTGAGGTTCCAGATTGTTTGAATATGGCTCAGGGGCACCCCCATGTGCTGGATTATACCGTTGAGAGATTAATCAATGGGAAACCTGCACTCTTGCAACTAGATTCTGGTGCCGAAGTGTCAGTCATCGCAAGAGATATTGTGAATGATTACGATGTTCTTGCATCCCATCTCAATTTAAAAGGCCTTGAAAGAGTTAGTACTGTTGTGCCTGCCTACATACTTTCATTGGTTACCCCTGGTGTTAAGGCAAATGCTTGTTCGTTATGCATCCTAAGCTCCCCAAGGGTACTACCCTTTTGGGTAGAGATCTAGGGGACTATTCTAGAGATCTCATGTATCAGGTTAACTCTACCCCCCCCCCCCCCCCGTAATGTTTTGATTACCCGTGCACAATCTAGGGCTGATGAAGCTGAACAGAAGCAAGTACAGCTATCGGAAGCCATTGATGGTGCCGTGCCAACATCTTTAGAAGATATTTCTGACAATATCCTAGATTTGGATGATATCTCTGTAGATTTGTCTGCGTTGTCCCCTTGTGACCAGCAACAGAGCGAGGCTAGCTTATCGCTACATCTGACACCAGAGATACAATTCACAGAGTTAAAACGGTGTTTCTGTCCCACTTTCTGCTGAAGTTCCATTTCCAGTCCTGTCTCTGCAGACACATGTGAAAAGTCCAACATTGTACGTGCTTCTTTTCCCTCAATCTCTATCCCTGGTGTCTCAAAAGCTGAACTGATTGAACTCCAGAAGGCAGATGAGTCACTCAAACCCTTGGGATTGGGCAGACAAGGAAAAGAGATGTTTTGTTGTCGATGGCATCCTAATGTGCTTGACCACCACAAATGGATGTCTTTCCCACTCTGTTATAGTTCCTCAACCCTTGAGAAATGACATTATTAAAATTGCCCATGATCATTCCGGCCATTTCGGTATTAGTGCAACTAGAGCTATTATTAATAGCCACTTTACGTGGCAAAGTATGCACAAAGACATCCAAAAAGTATATTAAATCATGCTCTAATTGTCAGTCATTTGATAAACGTGGTCCCCCTAAATTCCTTTGGTGGCCCCCCGGAACTGATCGTTCATCAATTTGTAAAACTGGCTGTGGACGTAATTGGTTTGCTTGTTAAATCCAAATCAGGTTTTAGATTTATTCTGACATGTGAAGGTCAAAGTACAAAATGACATATACGTACTTCCTCACTATACACAACTAATAAAATTATAACCCCGATTTTCCATTGTGTTATCCCTGATAGTGTCTCACTCACTTTGGTCGCTCACCAATATATACATATATATATATATATACTGTTAAAATAGGGTATTTGGATAGCTTAGCTTTGGTGTTAAATAGGAGGTGCTGCCAAGGCACCCCACTTAAAAGCTTTAATTGTCTCCATAGTTAGTCATTAATAAAAGATATTTGAAATACAGAAACTAAAGGATATTAGCTAATAAAATATAAGCTCACTTGGTATAATATGCATTGGTGTGAAAGTTATAAGGGCTCAAAGTGGGGTGCCTTATGAGGTGTTACTTAAGTGCCCCATTTTAACAGTGTATATGATAATCGAGTACAATTTTTTCGTTTTTATATAAGTATTTATAAAGTAATTACTTATAGTGTTCTGCCATTTATAAATTTTCATACTCTTTCATAATTGGATACAATTCTATTAATAAATTACGCTAAGTAAGGTCAAGCACTATAAAATTTGCATGCATCAAATTATACCTGTAGGGAACTACATGAGCCACACTTAAGGAAAATACTCAATCTAATTACTCCAGTATTTGGGGGGGGGGGGGGATTATGTGCTGGAAAGTATTTTAAAGTGCTGATGGCACATAAAAAGTAAAATACTGTAATGAATTTTTAAATAACATACTTGTTGTTTAAGTAAACTAAAAAAGCATTTTTCATATGTAAAAAAGCACTACAAAGAAAATAAAGAACACAAAGTTTGTAGTAGTATTAATACTGATTAACCCTTTCGTTCCCCAATTGTTTGGATGCGCGCGGAAAAATCTAATCATCTACCGCGGAATAGAGTATTACCGTTTTATTTTTTTAACTCGATGCTGGCTGGGAAAACCCCATAGCAACCATATATCACTAAATAGACCAAGAGTTTGGGATTCCCCTCATTTTTTGATTGAGAAAATTGAATAATATTTAGGCTCTCTACTAATACTTTTTTTTTTTAATTTCCCAAAAAATTCCACTTTTCCCATCAATAAAAATTAAAAAAAAAATAGAAATAATATTGTTTGAGGTATTGTATACCAATATTATATTAGTTCAACAATAAAATATGTTGTTTGTTGTGTTTGGTGCTGATTGTGATCATGTAGGAGACATCTATGAGTGTCCACAAGGAACATATGCCATCGGACGTCGAGCTCCACTACAAAACAATTTTATATACACAAAAACACAAACAACAAAGATATTTGTAATACAAACAACAAATTGTTCATGATCCTATATAATTGCAACTTCATGATGCATTGTATGCGGTTTCATACAGGATTTTTGTTTGGGAGGGGGGGGCGGGGCTCCGAGTGTACTTCGCCAGGTCCGGCATCTTCTCTTTCATCACTGGAAGACTCTGCTCCTGTTGCCTCATCTGCGTCCTCTTCACAATCCCTCTTCAAAATCGGTCGGTGACTACATACACATCTGGTCCTAGTAATACATTCTGGTAAAAAAAATTAAATTTTTTTGAAAATTTGAAATTGTTCTACAAACCACAACCCACTTTCAAATCTCAAAACTCAATGAAATATATATATATTATAGCTAAACAGCTTTCTCTATCTCAATATAGCTTTAAATAAGTCCTTTCCACAACAGAAGCTTGCTAGTCTTCAAGAGAAAGACAAGAGAAAGACAAGCTTACATCGATCATCTTCTTGACTTCCATTGTCAGTATCAGAGTTGACGGGGTCTGGTACACCATCCCTGATATACAGGGCCTCCTATAGCCCTAGATGTCGTCTCCCTCCTCTCCGCTTGATCTTGAGTCGCTAGAGTCAGTATCAAGCAAGTCTAAAACTTCCACAGCACTGTAACTGATAGACGGCATCTTTCCAATTCGAAAAAAATTTTTTTTTTGCATAGTTACCTGAATCACACGACACGCTCACCTTTTTCCTATGATGTAATAAGCATTACCTAAGACTGTACGTAATGGGGAGGCCCCCAGTTGAACTTGCGATTTTATAAAAAAAAAAGAAGACAGTAAGTCAAACCGCAAAGTCTTTGTTGGCAAAGAAGCGGTTGTTTCAATGTGTTATGGAAGGCTACTGGGCTCAAGCAATTTTTCGCTGCTTCTACAAAGCTCTGGAGATGACTGGATCCATAAATGAAGCTGCTGTGAAGAAGGTAACTTTTTAAAAAATTCGACGGAGAACCGATGTTTTTTTTTTTGCCGAGGAAGAAATAAACGCAACTGCTGTGAGGTACTGTCGAAGCAGTCCTGGCTGAAAGCTATTTTAGATGCTTCTCCAATGCATTGGGCACCTGTGTATGCAATCTGAAGGTTCTAGCTATAAAGTAACTATTTTAAAAAATTCGGAGAAGCCAACCGGTCTTCACCCGCTTTTAAGCGGGATTGGGAACGAAAGGGTTAAAATGTAGTGAGCTAGTGATATTATGATATGTGAATATCTTACATTGTTTACTCACCTTGAAACTTCAAGGCTAATTCTAAGGAACTAGCCACTGAAGATATTTCTATATCATGTAGTAAATTTATTAGACCTCCCCAAGTGGTTGGGTAATCTGATGATCCATTCTGAATCCAGTCATATAAAACATTTCGGCAACATTGATGGACATCTCCCAAAGGTTTGAACGAAAGCTCGTCTAATTTACTCATACTTATGCCTAACAATAACCCCATATCATACCAGTAAGGCATAAGTTCATCCATAAGTCTGAATGTATGAATTTGTCCATCTCGGTTTGTCCACTTCAACAAGATTAATGCCTTTAGAGTGAAATCTGGATCTGGAAAACAATCAGAATAATTCATACCACCACGAACATTTACCATTGAGTGATATACAATGAAAAGTTTTTTCACTACAATGGTCTATGTCTTTGTACTTTAGTAGCATAATCATGGTATCAATTTTTCAGATAAACATATGACCACTATGGAACAGCATAGAGGTTGAAAGTGGAATGGGTAAATCATTACATAAAAGATTACTTTGTTAATAATTATTCAAAACATATACATGTAGAGATCATTGAATAATACACTAACATCCCATTGTAGAATAATACTTTCTAATCTCAACTAACAATTATAACAATAATTAGAATTAAATAATATTATTACCCACCTAATACATTTTCTCCCATAGGGAGCACGGAATTATGAGTCATAATTCCGTCTTTTTTTGTTGCCTTAGGATATGTTTGCAGGAACATTATGAGTAGAAAATAATTCCCCCTTTTTTATAAAGCTGACGTTGTACTTTGTTATAAATGTGGACTTTTAATACAATAGGAAAGAAGCTGATATCAAAATGTTTATATTAATTCACGGTCTGAAATAATACTGTTTAGCTTATTAGAGTTAAGTAGGTTTGAGTTGTTAATCCATATTATCTGATACACAAGCTAAAGTTTAGTAGACTTGAGTTTTTTATAACAGGATTATCCAAGAAGTTAGCATTGATAGCTAACAAAGTCTGGCTACCCTATTGGTAGAGAGAGTTGGGGTGGTGAGGGGGTACGGAAGAGGAAGGGGAGGGGGGTTACACTAAAAAAAAATCACACTAGAACACTAGCAAAGTACATCAAAAATTGTTTCAGTCATGAGCAGCTCAAATGACAAAAGAAAATGACTTATAACCTACAGGAGAATTGTTCCCCATTTAGAATACTGCCGGACACTGTCATAATATGTCACTGTCTAGTAACTAAACTCCCCCACTAAAGCACATGTCTGTGGGTTTATAAATCAGATTAGCTATGAAAAATTTGCTGTTTGTTTTATTTAAAATCCGTTTTCTGTAGGTTGTACCCAGCTTACACTATGGGGTAGAGACCCTTTATGACATGTGAGAAAAGTTGTAGTAATTTATGTCTATGTTTAGGAAAGTTGATACGTTATGGTTAGAGGTAATACTTAATAAATTTATATAACCAGAAGAAAAATGGGTCTTATTTCTTATAAGTAGCTGATATTGTCACAAATCATGCTTACCGTAATTCTGTGCAAAGTGTATTTCTGGCAGCCATTGCACACAGGCACCATTAGCAAGCTAGTAGCAAGTTCTTCTATGTAAGTAGTTTGTCTTGCTTAGCAGTGAAAATATTTGCCTTCCAGAGGCTGTGTGACTAGGGAAACTAATACCATCGTTGAAGCAGTTATGCTAATCACAGGGAACCCGTGAAAGTTTAGGGCTAAATTGATAAGTATGTAACTGAGCATGGGAATTGGCCATGCTTCTAGGAGTACTATGATCTAGGGGTATTATGTTCTAGTGTGTATTTCAAAGTGTGATGTTATATAAACAAAATCGAATACTTATTTGAATTATTGTAGCTGTTGCCGCGCAAGCATGCAAATCAACAAAGCTTTAGACTGAGGGATCCTAAATAAAAACAAAGTACAGTGCTTCCAGCTTAAAGAGTGGATTTTTTAGCTTTTTGGTTAAGGTTGCTAATTCTGCTATCATTTCTCAAGTATGTGTAATAGAAAGCTAAAAATGTGTATTATTATACATTAATGTCATATTAACATACAGACAAAACAATTTTGTGGGGTTGTGGTTATTTTTGTGGTTATAGGTGATGGAACTGGGAGCTTCAAGACAGTGAATTTGGAAATGTTTAAGCTGGAAAAAGAGAAATTATTTTTCCTTATCTCTATAACTTGGTATACTGATACCTTTAATACCTGAAGTTTCATATGAGCCTGATTTTGTGGGCACACGAAATTTGAATCTCGAAATATTTAAAATTTAAGAAAAAAGTGTTTAAGCCAGGATTTTTGAATTTATTGAGTTACATCTCCAAAAATTTGACACATGATCTAAAATTGCCTTAAAATTATTATGTATAACTTTGGTAGCTATACCTTGAAAATTAAGTGAGTTGTGGCTGTTTTTCACCCAAAAATTTTTAACGCATGGTAAGGGTCATCAAATGATGACGTTTAGAGCGGGTTGTGGGCCTTTAGTACACGTAAACATGACGTCACAAAACAGCGCATGCGTATTTGTGTCATAAAGGCATGAAGGACCAGTTTACCGCTAATTGTTGCACGGGTATGGCTGAGTTAGCTACGGTTGTATCTCAGGCCCTAGGTATCAAGTTTTACGGTGCTACTGCCTATCACGGCCAGTGTTTTAGCTGCCGTCTGGAGCTGCACAACCCGTAGGACTCCAACTGCATTGCCTGATGTTGTCAGAATACCAAATGCTGGGAGCCTTGGGAGTATTAAACTACTTCAGCTTTTCTTCAGCTCTTGAAAAAGAGGACCTCTTGGATAGGCTTGGCTCCAAGTCAGTATTCCAGCCAATAATTCTGACTGATTTTGAGTTAGCTTACTGTTGGGAAAGTCTCAGGGAAAAAACCGTTTGACCTTAGCTCGTTAACTAGCTACGTTTAATGACGAACCACCGCAAAATCTTGACGTCAACAAAAATGGCGTAAAATGTATTAGAGTGAATGAGAAAAGTGCTGTTCTCCATGATGAAGAAAAGGTATGTGCATGTTAAATGACTGTAGCGAGGGTCTATTACAGTAGTTTTAAAAAATCCACTCTTTAAGTTGGAAGCACTGTACACAGTTAATCCTTTGGGTATAACAACTGCATATGACTTAAATTGGTGAGCAAGCGAAGCGAGCGAGACACTCACAGGGGTAACACAATTGAAAATTGGGGATGTTTGTTTGTTTATATAATTGGATGTACGTATGTCATTTTGTACTTTGACCCTCTTGTTTTTTCGAGTTAGCTCAGCGTTCGACCCCGTCTCAAACATCACTAAACAGTATCCTCCGGTTTAACGATCATTACCAATATCATCCTAGAAAATGAATTGTTTGCCACTTTGAATTTTTTTGCGGGTGCAGTTTAAACTAAAAAACTTACTGGAGTTCCATTTCTATTTGAGATAGTGGCAAAGGTAAGTTAATATGCTATTGTCATAGTTATAAGCCCTACGCAACAGTATTTACTTGAAAATGCATTGTCCACTACACTTACCACGAAGGTAAGTCTTGCGTAAGTATGTTCAGTTAAGTGAAAGTATTGTGTGTTACAACAATTACTAAGAATATCCTAAAGAAAAAGTTTAAAGAATGTGACTTGTTTTTTGTTTCAATTCAAACAGTTGCAGGGAGTGGTTACTATGGCATTGAATGCCTTTACCGTATAATACATAATTTAAAATTTCGACTTTTTTTAGAAGCTTGAATGTTAGAAGTTAAAACCAAACATTTAACAATGGTGTAGTATTAGGCTCGCTCGCCAATCTCAAGCACACCACTAGTATGTTGGATTTTACCTTTCATTGTGTCAAAAAATAGTTTCATATTTTTTTCTCAGCCATAGTATAATCTTAAAATGAATTGTATCTCTTCCATGGACAGGAAAAAATCATTGAAAAAAAAATAAACATAATTTCTGCTGGTATGTTGATAGCGAGAATAGTATACCTTAACAGTGGAAAAACAGAATTTAAATACTTAGTTTCTCATTGGCTGTTGTAACTCAGTGTTTAAAATGACCCCAATGACAATAAATTGTTCTTATAATCCCGTACTTTAAACATGATCGTAATAAAAGAAGTAAATAACATTTAATAATTTTATATACTGCATGTGACTCCATTTTTCATATGTGACTCTACTTGCGTAAGTTAGGTAAAGCTTTCCCCTGCTGTGGGGGCAGAGATAACTAGTACGAATCAATTCAGCAGTTACATGGAAACATGACTGCTTTACTTTTGATGATGACACCCACTGTAAGACTGCACTTGTTTTGAACAGCGTGTTTAGTTTGACCACTTCAACTTCTAACACTTAGTAAAATATAAGAACCCCTATGAGACTATACTACGTCCAAGTCGAGTTGGCCGCAAGAAAAACTTGAATAAAGTTAGAACTTTTTACTCGCGTGTCAAATGCAATGAGTTTACATGTCTAATTTGCTTCTGGTATTCTACCAAGTGCATTCCTCATTTACCGCGCTTGCGGTCGAGCCAAATCAACTTGGACATATTAAAGTGCACTTTCCCCCTGTGCTGTTAAATGCTGATTAAATGTGGTGCCAAACAAAGTACATGGGTTAAAAAAAACTAGAGGTGACAAACAAAAAAGTATGCTAAGAGTTGTACAATGAACTCAACTTTTGAGAATGTAAATGATATTAGTAAATTCTTAATACATATACAGTGGTCCCTCTCTTGAGAGACCACTCTGACCAACGACCACTCCATTTATAAGACCAGTTTTACCTGCACCGACAGCGTCTGCAGTCTTTCTCACCTCTGTCCAGCGACCACCCCGCTAACGCGACCAACGAACGGTGTAGAGACATCAGCAATTTTTCTGACCTTCTGCGCAAACGCAGGTACAGTAGACCCTCGCATATTGGGCCTCAATTGTAGCAGTCCAACTGCTGTCTTTATCTCCCAATCTAGGTCTAGCACTTCTGAGGCTGCTCTGAGGGTGGTAAGTTGTATTGGTTAGCTATGATAAACTTCATTACAGCTGATCTGTAGTTACAATTGGCTGAGCTTAGCTCCAGTCCAGACCAGAGCAGCTGTTTTAACTGAATTATAGGCTATTATATATGATATGCTTGACAAATGCTTGCTGTGGTAAAAAATGGAAGAACTTTTAGGTCTGCTTCATAACTAGCCAAAGGCCAGAATAACTGATCCACCAGAGGTCATCTTTCATCACTCTGTTTCTTGCAATAAGCGAGTGACAGCAGGAGAGTACTCCCACATCAGCACTACTGTTGAAGCAGATAAGAAATTTAGCTGTCATCAAGAGAAATGCAAGTTTAAAGCAAATGACTTTAAAATCATTCATTATTAATAATTTCATTCACATAAATCATTAAAAAAGCCATGGCACATTTAAGTGACCTTCAAGACTTTGCCCTTGGACAAGAAAATTCTGAGCTGCTTGAAAGCAAAGACATTGTTGCACGAATGATATGTGATACTAGAAACATGAAGCAAGCTAAGCTTACTGATTATTTACATCCATTGCAATTTTCAATAGTTAATATACTGATTTTCTGTTAATTGTTAATGTTAACCAGATGAATTGTGGAATACACTGATTTTCTGTTAATTGTTAATGATAACAAGATGAATTCTTAAATAATATAGCAAATTGGTAATTAATGGTACAAAACTTCTCTGGCTGACTAAGAGTAGAATTTTCTGTCTCCCCCCCCCCCCCCCGCCCCCCCTGACGAAAAGACCACTCCTCTTGAAAGAGGGTGGTCTCTCAAGAGAGGGACCACTGTAGTAAATTCTTAATTAACTACAATTCGCCTTATTGGTAAGGTTACCTGCTGTCATCCTCCTAAACTACAGATTGGCAGTCTGAGCTGGTGTGAGCCCGCAGTCATGTGTGCGCATGCTCCTTGCGTGAGGCAGCGGTATGACCTTGGACCCACCCCCCTGTGTGGCCTTGGGGGTGAGAGACTCGGCAGGTCAGTGGCAATTAGCATTAATTGCCCTGCATCGCCGGAGTTCCCCCAGCTCAAATCACATCCAAAGAATTGGATGGAGTATTTCTAGCTATCCTTAAATAGGTGGTTTGAAATGGGGAGGTGGTGGGACTGAGAACAGTGGCTATCAGTAGCTGCTAGCTATCAGGACTAATATACTGGTGCCCGGGTGCCATTGCTTCACGTGTGACCGCTTAGCGCATGGTCGCCGTACTCACAGGTCCTCTGCCGACCTTTTCCTGGGCGCGTGTGATGCGTGGGCTACATCTTCGTTAACTACGTTTAACTACGTTAAACTACATTTAACTACAATTCGCCTTATTGGTAAGGTTACCTGCTGTCATCCTCCTAAACTACAGATTGGCAGTCTGAGCTGATGTGAGCCCGCAGTCATGTGTGCGCATGCTCCTTGCGTGAGGCAGCGGTATGACCTTGGACCCACCCCCCTGTGTGGCCTTGGGGGTGAGAGACTCGGCAGGTCAGTGGCAATTAGCATTAATTGCCCTGCATCGCCGGAGTCCCCCAAAGGGCCGCAGGAGGCGGCCTATACCCCCAAGGCTATAAGTAATAGGTTAGGAAAGGGGGTTGACAGCTCTCTTACCAATGGTAGTAGGCTGTATACCTGTGAAAGTAAGTACAGACAAGCATACACATTGAGAACTGAGCGTTATGACAAGAGTACTGCTGAACTACCCATGACCCCCAACCTTCTCCCTCTCACTGACTTTGTGATGTGGCCATCCAGTGACTACGTATTGGCTCCTTAGAGAAGGGAGTGGTGCCACCGACCTTGGAGTTGTGATCAGTGCCTGGTACCTGGATGACTCCAGCCACCATGTCTGTCTCGGGTAACCCGAATGGGCACAGCTTCAGTAAACCAGGACTGGTGAGTACTGTATACTCCCAACTCACCTGCTTTCACTGCACACTGAAGTTTAAGTAGACTCTAGGAACACAACCAGGGTAGTGGCCGTCGGGTGAAGGAGACAGTAGTGGTTAATACGTGACGGACCCCATACCCAGGTATGATCTGTCTGACCGCCACACCCCTATTGGGTGGAGAATCTAACCTTACGTGCTAACAGTACCATCACTACTCTCTACACCACTCTTGCCATAGTCAAGTGGCGTGTGACTCCATGACTTACTCCTGTATCCTAGTACTACTGTTCAACCCTCCCCAAGCCGGCATTAGCTATTCAGTCAAGTGACCGTGTCTTAGTAATAACAGTGGGTGTGCCTGGTGGAGGCAGCAACAGACACAAGTGAGAAGGAGCATGTCCTGATTGCGTAATGGGATAATTGAGTGGGCGCCGTGTAGATGCATACGAGAGCCTCAGAACAAATAGGCAGCGAGCCTGAGAATACATAGGCAGTGAGCCTGAGAATACCTAGGCAGTGAGCCTGAGATTACATAGGCAGTGAGCCTGAGAATAGCTGGGCAGTGAGCCTGAGAATACGTAGGCAGTGAGCCTGAGAATACGTAGGCAGTGAGCCTGACAATACATAGGCAGTGAGCCTGAGAATACATAGGCCGTGAGCCTACATAGGCCGTGAGCCTGAGAATACATAGGCCGTGAGCCTGAGAATACATAGCTAGTGAGCCTGACAATACATAGGCAGTGAGCCTGAGAAAACATAGGCAGTGAGCCTGACAATACCTAGGCAGTGAGCCTGACAATACCTAGGCAGCGAGCCCCAGAATACATAGGCAGTGAGCCTGAGAATAGATAGGCAGCGAGCCCCAGAATACATAGGCAGTGAGCCTGAGAATAGATAGGCAGCGAGCCTGAGAATATATAGGCAGCGAGCCCCAGAACACATAGGCAGTGAGCCTGAGAATACCTAGGCAGCGAGCCCCAGAATACATAGGCAGCAAGCCTGATAATATATAGGCAGCGAGCCCCAGAATACATGGGCAGTGAGCCTGTGACTAGATAGGCAGTAAGCCTTAGAATAGATAGGCAGCGAGCCTGAGAATAGATAGGCAGCGAGCCTGAGAATAGATAGGCAGCGAGCCAGAGAATAGATAGGCAGCGAGCCTGAGAGTATATAGGCAGCGAGCCTGAGAATACATGGGCAGTGAGCCTGTGACTAGATAGGCCGTAAGCCTTAGAATAGATAGGCAGCGAGCCTGAGAATAGATAGGCAGCGAGCCAGAGAATAGATAGGCAGCGAGCCTGAGAGTATATAGGCAGCGAGCCTGAGAATACATGGGCAGTGAGCCTGTGACTAGATAGGCCGTAAGCCTTAGAATAGATAGGCAGCGAGCCTGAGAATAGATAGGCAGCGAGCCAGAGAATAGATAGGCAGCGAGCCTGAGAGTATATAGGCAGCGAGCCTGAGAATAGATAGGCAGCGAGCCTGTGACTAGATAGGCCGTAAGCCTTAGAATAGATAGGCAGCGAGCCTGAGAATATATAGGCAGCGAGCCTGAGGATAGGCAGCGAGCCTGTGACTAGATAGGCCGTAAGCCTTAGAATAGATAGTCAGCGAGCCTGAGAATATATAGGCAGTGAGCCTGTGACTAGATAGGCCGTAAGCCTTAGAATAGATATGCAGTGATCCTAAGAATACATGGGCCGTGAGCCTGAGAATACATAGGCAGAGAGCTTGTGAGTAGATAGGCAGCAAGCCTGAGAACACATAGGCAGTGAGCCCTAGAATACGTAGGCAGCAAGCCTGAGAGTACATAGGCAGTGAGTCTGAGAATAGATAGGCAGTGAGTCTGAGAATAGATAGGCTGCGAGCCTGAGAATACCTAGGCAGTGAGCCTTAGAATACATAGGCAGTGAGCCTGAGAATACATAGGCAGTGAGCCTGTGACTAGATAGGCCGTAAGCCATAGAATAGATATGCAGTGAGCCTAAGAATACGTAGGCAGCAAGCCTGAGAGTACATAGGCAGTGAGCCTGAGAATAGATAGGCAGTGAGTCTGAGAATAGATAGGCAGCAAGCCTGAGAATACATAGGCAGTGAGCCTAAGAATACGTAGGCAGCAAGCCTGAGAGTACATAGGCAGTGAGCCTGAGAATAGATAGGCAGTGAGTCTGAGAATACATAGGCAGTGAGCCTGAGAGTACATAGGCGGTGAGCCTGAGAATAGATAGGCAGTGAGTCTGAGAATAGATAGGCAGCGAGCCTGAGAATACATAGGCAGCGAGCCTGAGAGTACATAGGCGGTGAGCCTGAGAATAGATAGGCAGTGAGTCTGAGAATACATAGGCAGTGAGCCTGAGAGTACATAGGCGGTGAGCCTGAGAATAGATAGGCAGTGAGTCTGATAATAGATAGGCAGTGAGCCTGAGAATACATAGGCAGCGAGCCTGAGAATACATAGGCAGTGAGCCTGAAAATACCTAGGCAGTGAGCTTAAGAATACATGGGCAGTGAGCCTGAGAATACATAGGCAGTGAGCTTGTGACTAGATAGGCAGCAAGCCTGAGAATACATAGGCAGTGAGACTGAGAATACATAGGCAGCAAGCCTGAGAATACGTAGGCAGTGAGCCTGAGAATACATAGGCAGTGAGCCTGACAATACATAGGCAGTAAGCCTGAGGATACATAGGCAGTGAGCCTGAGAATACCTAGGCAGTGAGCCTAAGAATACCTAGGCCGCGAGCCCCAGAATACATAGGCAGTGAGCCCGAGAATACATAGGCAGTGAGCCTGAGAATACATAGGCAGTGAGCCTGAGAACAGATAGGCAGCGACCTGAGAATACATAGGCAGTGAGCCTGAGAATATATATAGCCAGTGAGCCTGAGAACCGATAGGCAGCGAGCCTGAGAATACATAGGCAGGGAGCCTGTGACTAGATAGGCCGTAAGCCTGAGAATAGATAGGCAGCGAGCCTGAGAATACCTAGGCAGTTAGCCTCTGACTAGATATGCAGTGAGCCTCTGACTAGATATGCAGTGAGCCTAAGAATACATGGGCAGCGAGCCTGAGAATACATAGGCAGTGAGCTTGTGAGTAGATAGGCAGCAAGCCTGAGAATACCTAGGCAGTGAGCCTCTGACTAGATATGCAGTGAGCCTAAGAATACATGGGCAGTGAGCCTAAGAATACATGAGCAGTGAGCCTGAGAATACATAGGCAGTGAGCTTGTGAGTAGATAGGCAGTGAGCTTGAGAATACGCAGGCGAGCAAGCCCGATAGTGCATGCAAGAATATATAGGCCCTGGGCCTAAGTGCGAGATTAGGTAGGCAAGTCTGATAGTGCAAGAACAGATGGCAGCGAGTTTGAGAGTGCACGAATAAAGCATGACAAAGTGCCACTAGATAGGCAGCCAGTCTGAATGTGAGAATGGATAAGAACAAGAGTGACAGAATAGATAGGCAGCAAGCCTGCGAGTGAGAGTGTGTAGACATGCAGTGAGCCTGATAGTGAGAGAATAGACGGCCGTGAGCCTGATAGCGCAAGAATAGACAGGCAGAGAGCCTGATCATGTGAGAATAGACAGGCAGAGAGCCAGATAGTGCAAGAATAGACAGGCAGAGAGCCTGGTCATGTGAGAATAGACAGGCAGAGAGCTTGATAGTGCAAGAATAGACAGGCAGAGAGCCTGATCGTGTGAGAATAGACAGGCAGTGAGTGTAATAGTGTGAGAATAAGTCCAGTACCAATAGAGTGAAGGGCAGCGTGCCCTACATAGATGCTTTTAAGGGGGCCCCGACGGACTGTCACACCTCTACTAGGTGGAGATCTAACCCTAATTACCAGTACTACCCAAGTTATATATTATAATGCCACACCGACAATAGTATAGTGTAGCTTATGAGTCCTAAAACACTGCATCCAGCACTACAGTTCATTCTCTAATCTCATTCATTATGTAACCCCTATTTGTTCCACCTCTTCTCATGTAACACTCTCATGGCAGCATAAATATCAATTACAGCATGCACCTGACTGATTCAGGAGTTTCTGCTTCGAGAATACCGCTCACTTTGACAGAGCCAACCTTAGCAACACCGTGAGAGGGTCTGGCCACATACTGCAGATAGTTACTAACATGCACTGGACAATAATGATCATTTTTTTTTTTTTTGAATGAAGGTTATAAAGCAGAGAGTGGGAGCCGGCAACACACCCCACACATGTAATGAAGGCCTACGCCTGACCATAGCGAGGGTTCAGCGTGCCCTTGTGATCTAGGGGTTGTGACTGTGGGTAGAGAAACAGCATCAGGACTAGAGTCCAACTCTTAACCCAACTGCACTAGCTAAGCAAGGCAACTGAACTGGCAGCATGCCCATGTATTGTCGAGCCATAGAATTACTGTTTTCTGCTGATTGCATCTGTAAGTATCAATGAAGGCCATTCACCACTAACTGGTGGTTTAGATCCCATATATCCAACCTGACCTGCAGAAAACTAATTATTTAGAGTACAATATATCTACAGCCCCTTACTATTCCAATAATACCACCACTGACGAGCAGCCATCCTTAGAGAGCTAATAGTGCCTGTGGTGGAACAGCCATTGGGCATACTATTTTACCTGATGAGAATTGCAAGTTGTAAACTCATGGGCCCCCTGCAGACTAGCGGTATCAGGTAGCTGCTAGGCTAGGGCTACCAGCACTGAGAACAGTGGCTATCAGTAGCTGCTAGCTATCAGGACTAATATACTGGTGCCCGGGTGCCATTGCTTCACGTGTGACCGCTTAGCGCATGGTCGCCGTACTCACAGGTCCTCTGCCGACCTTTTCCTGGGCGCGTGTGATGCGTGGGCTACATCTTCGTTAACTACGTTTAACTACGTTAAACTACATTACATATATTAAGAATTTACTAATATCATTTACATTCTCAAATGTAATATTCATTGATAATAAACAATACTCTTAGCATAATTTTTTTTGGTTCTCACCAAATATTATGATAAGAATCAAAATGGCCCTTGCACACTTTCGTAAATAACATGTATCAAATAACTTACTTGAACCTGAAGCAACATCAGAACTAGGCACAAAAGATGTTAAAGAAGCAGATTTTTCTATATAACACAAGCATGCTATCAAAAGTAAATTCCGTTATCAAATAAACAAATCAAAGCACAAAATGACATATTTACCTCCACACGAATACACAAACAAATTAAAAAAATATTCCGATTTTAGATTGTGATATCTTTGACTTTAAAATAACAAGAATAAAATTTCTAAGATTAAACAAAGACTTGTTAACTGCTGTAGTTACTGGGGAAAAACTACAAGGAAGCCTATAAAGTTGTGCAAATGCAGTTAATATTTGTTAGTTAAATGTTCCACTTTAATTGTGCTTTGTGTAGCAAGCAGTAGCTGTAACACATAACACTTACACACGCACTAGTTCACTGGATGTGCCCAAACCAATTGTATTTCCGCAGTGATGTGACTTTTAGACAAAGGAATTTTAAGTGAGAACAATGCACATCTTACATTTCTTACTCACCTTGAAATGGCTTCAAGGCTAATTCTAAGGATCTAGCCACTGAAGATATTTCTATATCATGTAGTAAATTTATTAGACCTCCCCAAGTGGCTGGGTAATCTGATGATCCATTCTGAATCCAATCATGTAAAACATCTCGGCAACATTGACGGACATCTCCCGAACGGTTGACCAAAAGCTCATCTAATTTACTCATACTTATGCCTAACAATAACCCCATATCACACCAGTAGGGCATAAGTACATTCCTAAGTCTGAGTGAATGAATTTGTCCATCTTGGTCCGTCCACTTCAATAAGATAAATACCTTTAGAGTGAAATTAGGACCTGGAAAACAATCAGAATAATTCATACCACCACGAACATTTACCATTGAATGATATACAATGAAAAATTTCTTCACTACAACAGTCTACAATTAATGTGTTCGTACTTTAGTAGCATAATTATGGTATCTTATTTAAATATATGACCACTATGGAACAATATAGAGGTTGAAAGTGGAATGAGTAAATCATTACCTAAAAGATTACTTTGTGTAATAATTATTCAAAACATATACATGTAGAGATAATTGAATATTACACTAACATCCCATTGTAGAATAATACTCTCTAATTTCAACTAACAATTATAGCAATAATTAGAATTAAACATTATTACCCACCTAATACATTTTCTCCCATAGGGAGCACGGAATTATGAGTCATAATTCCTCCTCTTTTCTTTTATAAATCTGACGTTGTACATTGTTTTAAATACGGACTTGTAATACAATAGGAAAGAAGTTGATATCAAAGTGTTAATGTTAAATCATGGTCTGAAATAATACTGTTTAGCTTAGTAGAGTTAAGTAGGTTTGAGTTGTTAATCCATATTATCTGATACACAAGCTAGTAGAGTTGAATTTTTTTATAACAGAATTATCCAAGAAGTTAGCATTGATAGCTTACAAAGTCTGGCTCTAACTCAATTGGTAGAGAGAGCTGGGGTGGTGAGTGGGTAGGGAGGAGGTGGGAGAAGGGGGGCGGGGTTACACTAAAAAATCACACTGGATCACTAGCAAAGTACATCAAAATTGTTTCAGTCATGAGCAGCTCAAATGACAAAAGAAAATGACATAACCTACAGGAGAATTGTGCGCCTTTTGAGTACTGCCGGACACTGTCATAATAATATGTCAATGTCTAATAGTAACTAAACTACCCAGTAAAGCACATGTCTGTGAGTTTATAAATCAGATTAGCTATGAAAAATTTGCAGTTTGTTATATTTAAAATCCATTTTCTGTAGGTTGTACCCAGCTTACATTATGGGGTAGAGACCCTTGATGACATGTGAGAAAAATTGTAGCAATTTATGTCTATGTTTAGGAAAGTGGATAGGTTATGGTTAGAGATAATACTTATTAAATTTATATAACCAGAAGAATTGTGGGTCTTATTTCTTATAAATAGCTGATATTGTCAAAAATCACACTTACCGTAATTCTGTGCAAAATGTATTTCTGGCAGCCATTACACACAGGCACCATTAGCAAGCTAGCTAGCAAGTTCATCTATGGGTGCTTTTGAATATCTCAAGCTAAACAACTTGTCTTGCCAAGAAGTGAAAATATTTGCCTTCCAGAGGCTGTGACTAGGGAAGCTAATACCATCATTGAAGCAGTTATGCTAATCACTGGGAAACGTGTGAAAGTATAGGGCGAAATTGATACGTATGCAACTGAGCATGGGAATCGACCATGCTTCTAGGGGTACCATGATCTAGGGGTATTATGTTCTAGGATGTATTTCAAAGTGTGATGATATATAAACAAAATCGAACACTTTTATTTGAATTATTGTAGCTGTTGCCATGTAAGCATGCAAATCAACAAAGCTTTAGACTGAGGAATCCTAAATAAAAATGAAGTAAATGAAGAAAATAGTTGATCTTTTGGGTATAACTGCATTTGATTTTCATATGTTGGATTTGACCTTTAATGGTGCCAAGATAATATGTGACCGTCTACAGGAAAACCGGGCACAACGCGGCACCCTTCGAAAACAACTTTTTTCACTTACAGAGTTGTCGGCGTCCAGATATTGAGCTCTCCAAGTTTTATCGTCGTAGCTTAAGTCGTTCCCACTATAATAGACCTAACCGTTCCCTTCCATCGGCTTGAAACAATACATTTTTAAGAAATTGATCGATCTTTTCTCGATACGCACGCCGCGTTGTGCCCGGTTTTCCTGTAGACGATCACATATATTGTTTCATTTTTTTCTCAGCCATAGTATAATCTTAAAATGAATTCTATCTCTTCCATGGACAGGAAAAATTCATTGAAAAATAACATAAACATAATTTCTGCAGGTATGTTGATAACGAGAATAGTATACCTTAACAGTGGAAAAACGGAATGTAAACACTTAGTTTCTCATTGGATGTTGTAACTCAGTGTTTAAAATGCTGTCACTTTAAGCAAGTGCTCAAAGATTTGACACCAAAGACAAAAAATTGTTCTTTTAATCCCGTATTTTAAACAAGACCGTAACAAAAGGAGTAAATAACAATTAATACTTTTATATACTATGTGAGACTCCATTTTTCACATGTGACACTACTCGCATTAATTAGGTCCCTGCTGTGGGGACAGAGATATCTAGTACGAATCAATTCAGCAGTTACATGGAAACATGACTACTTAAAATTTGTTTACTTTTGATGATGACACCCACTGTAAGACTGCACTTGTTTTGAACAGCGTGTTTAGTTTGACCACTTCAACTTCTAACACTTAGTAAAATATAAGAACCCCTATGAGACTATACTACGTCCAAGTTGAGTTGGCCACAAGAAAAACTTGAATAACTTAAGAATGGAAGCAGCTATACGCATCCAGGTTTTTGCACCATTGGAAAGCTTGCGCCATAGCGTTTAAAAATATTCCATCAGTAAACTCTAAAACCAAAAGGAAAGTACTATTCCAAAACTCAATACAAATGTCTATGGTAATAGAAAAAACCACAGCTTTTCCGCTCTACACGTGCCGAATTTTTCCTAGATTTATTGTGGCAAAGTTGAGTGACTCCATCTTCACCTCCGGGTTGACAACTACAGAAGCTTTTCATTATCATTGTCTTTACTTGTGTTCGGTAAATATTAATGGCTGTGATAATTCAATTGTAATTGTGATCAGTGAATATAAATGAAATAATTGACAATAAAAATTAATTAAACAATATCACAAATTTCAAACAAGAACAATAGTGTCATTCTAGTGTACTATAGCAGAATTTTCACAGGTAGATACTGTGGATGTTTCAATACTCTCAAAAGCTTACAACATTGGGCCACCTTCGTCTTCTGTGGCTGGTAAGTTCACTACTTTAGGTTCTTCGTTCTAGGTGCATACCTGTGAACAGAACAACGCCAGGTAATAACTATTTAGAACTGCAAGACGGCCTTGACTAAACTTTAGCAAAAGTTACTGCATTAATAATGTGCACCCAGGTAGCCGCCATTTTCACGTGAATGTTGATTTACTCGTGCGTCAATTGCAATTAGTTCACATGACTAAATTGCTTCTGGTATTCTACCAAGTGCATTCCTCATTTTCCGCGCTTGCGGTTGTGCCAAATCAACTTGGACATATTAAAGTGCACGTCAACTCTGTGCTGTTAAATGCTGATTAAATGTGGTGCCAAACAAAGTACATGGGCTAAAAGAAAACTAGAGGTGACAAACAAAAAAGTATGCTAACAGTTGTACAATGAACTCAACTTTTGAGAATGTAAATGATATTAGTAAATTCTTAATAAATATAGCAAATTCTTAATACATATTAAGAATTTACTAATATCATTTACATTCTCAAAAGAACCAAATTGTTAATAAACAAAACTCTTAGTATAAATTTTTTTTTGGTTCTCACCAAATATTATGATTAGAATCAAAGTGACCCTTGCACACTTTCGTAAATAACATGTATCAAATAACTTACTTGAACCTGAAGCAACATCAGCACTAGGCACAAAAGGTGTTAAAGAAGCAGATGTTTCTATATAACACAAGCATGCTATAAAAAGCAAATTCTGTTATCAAATAAACAAATCAAAACGCAAAATGACATATTTACCTCCACACAAATACACAAACAAATAAAAAAATATTCCGATTTTAGATTGTGTTATCTTTGACTTTAAAATAACAAGAACAAAATTTCTAAGATTAAACATAGACTTGTTAACTGCTGTAGTTACTGGGGAAAAACTACAAGGAAGCCTATAAAGTTGTGCAAATGCAGTTAATATTTGTTAGTTAAATGTTCCACTTTAATTGTGCTTTGTGTAGCAAGCAGTAGCTGTAACACATAACACTTACACACGCACTAGTTCACTGGATGTGCCAAAACCAATAGTATTTCCCTAGTGACGTGACTTTTAGACAAAGGAATTTTAAGTGAGAACAATGCACATCTTACATTACTTACTCACCTTGAAATGACTTCAAGTCTAATTCTAAGGAACTAGCCAATGATGAAAGATCCATATTATGTAGTAAATTTATTAGACCATCCCAAGTGGCTGGATAATCTGATGATCCATTCTGAATCCAGTCATATAAAACATCTTGGCAACATTGACGGACATCTCTCGAACGGTTGACCAAAAGCCCATCCAATCCACTCATACTTATGCCTAACAATAACCCCATATCACACCAGTAAGGTTTAAGTCCATTCCTAAGTCTGAGTGAATGAATTTGTCCATCTTGGTCCGTCCACTTCAACAAGATTAATGCCTTTAGAGTGAAATCAGGATCTGGAAAACAATCAGAATAATTCATACCACCACGAACATTTACCATTGAATGATATACAATGAAAAGTTTCTTCACTACAACAGTCTACAATTAATGTGTTCGTACTTTAGTAGCATAATTATGGTATCTTATTAAAATATATGACCACTATGGAACAATATAGAGGTTGAAAGCGGAATGGGTAAATCATTACATAAAAGATTACTTTGTTTAATAATTATTCAAAACATATACATGTAGAGATAATTGAATATTACACTAACATCTCATCTATATAATAATACGCTTGTGTGTCAGTAATGACGACGACGATGGTGTGTGTATTCATGAGCTTTATATGGTTCAATAAAGCATCGTTCATTTATGGTAGGTAAAGTATCGCCACAATCAATAGAACGTTCTGATTACTTCTAAAAAGCAGGTGCAATTGACAATGGAAGGCAGTGTAGGTTTCAAAAAGAAAGGCGAAAGTACGGAAGAGAAGGAAAAGGCGATTAATCGTAACTAAAAAGCGGATGGAATAGGCAGGTAGGGGTGTAGGTTTAAAATGGAAGGGAAGAGAAGTAAAAAAGGCGAGCGATTAATTATAAATAAAAAGCGGGTGGAATCGACGAGTAAAGGCAGGGGTTAGTTTTCAAAAGAAAGGCTAAAGTACGAAATAAAAGACAAAAGTTTCTCAGGACAGAAATTCAGAAGCAGGAGAGATAGACAAAGTAAAAGGGGGCTCCATGACTCAAGAAAAAGAGCTGAAGTTAAGAGAGGTGGGTAGAAGAATAGCTCAGATAGTTCAGAAAAAAGAGAGTAGAAGAGGGAAACTTATGTAACCTTAACCAATGGTAGAGAATTAAGATAACTTGTGCTACTGTGAGGGCGCAGCCACATAAAGAGAAGACTGGAGACAGAGAAGAGACAGTTATTTTATGTATGCATTGTTATTGTTCAGTGTATTATTTTTATAATCATTTGCGAGTCATCTTATCATGCATTATGTGTGTGCGTATAACTGGGCTAGTCCCGGAAGTGTGCATTATTTCATGTCACACATGTGCGCCCTGGAACTTATAAAAAGCTCCGACGGGCACGTGCATCTCAGTTCTTTTAATAAATGCTAGTTTAGTCCGTCTAAACACTGTATATCCCTTTGGGTGGGCTGGTTAGCTAGCCAATACAGTCGGCATTGAGAAGAATTCTGGTGGCAGCGACAACTGCTCGCCCCAGACGTGAGGGACCAGTCCAGAAGTTTAGGCATCTGGCTGCCGTCTCCCACATAATTGGTGGCTGCGGTGGGATTCTTCCTACGACTTTGGTTAAAGGAGAAACCACGGACGGGATACTTCCCTCAACTTCGGTGAAGGAGACGTCCCAAGAACTCACGAACGGAGGAACTTTAACACATTACGTTGTTGAGTTGTGAACTTATTTTTTTTTGTGAACTTGACTTTTGTGTGTGAAACGTGTTGTAATTTTTTTTGTACACCAATTGTTATTACTTTTTTTTGTTTGTGTGTCATAGCCTCCAATCTGAGACTGTTCACTTCTGCTCCATGCAGGCGCGGGCTGAAGGAACTGGGGAAGGGTCAGGTTGTCGGATAAGAAGATTTGAAGGAGCTAAAAGTGTGTCGGGTTGTAAAGTAGGAAAGAAGCAACTAAGGACGCCACCTACTACCTGAAATATCTACCAAGGTCTGTTCCCAAGTCGTCCCCTTACCTCACACGCAAGCAATACAGTGCTGAGGCCCCGGGAGCACGCAAGGCAGCAGTGAGGCGGGACGAAGGAGAAGAGGACGTATACCAATCTTCTGAGCAGTATCAGGAGGGAGACGAAGAGGTAGAGAACAAGGGTGCGAAAGAATTGGAGGGTGACTGTGACCGCAGTGAGGAAGAAGAGGCCGAATGTCAGGAGATCTGGTCGCCTTTCTCAAGGCCATGGCCGAGAGAGATGAAGTCAGGCAGGCAGAGCAGGTCAGGAGAGAAGAAGAGAGAATAGCGGCGGAAGAGAAGAGAACATGAGAAGGAAGCGAGGAAGGTGGAAATGATGGAGATGTTCCGGCAGATGACAGAGCTGGAACAGACGAGGAACGCCAGGAGAGATGAGGAGCAACGTAGACTGGAGGAAGCAAGGCAACAGGAGGACAGAGAGCGGGAGGCTAGGAGACGGGCAGCAGAGGCCGAGGGAAGAGTTGAGGAGAGATTGTACAGACAGAGGTGTGAAGAAATAAAAGATAAGTTGGCTGGTTTTGTTGGGTTTAGAAATGGAGGAGACTTATCTCTATACTTAGATAAATGTGAACATGTGATAAGGGTTTGATCATCTAAGCTGTATTCGAAGTTGCCTGAAAGGTTATGTGCTAGAGTAAAATCCTTGGTCGAGACAGGGGAGGATTACTCCGAAGTTAAGTGTGCACTATTGAGGTCAGTAGGCAAGACAGTTGCTACCTATGGCAACAAGCTCTTTAGCCTTTCGACCGACACCTTTACGGCTATGACAGCTGACCAGTTTATTGAGTTTGTCTATAGGATCTTGGGAGGCTTGTTTCAGAAGGTTAAGACCTTAGATGAAGGTATCTTTGTGCTAGCTAGGGCCATTGCGAGGCACTACTTGCCGAACGGTGGAAGGTTGTTCTTGGAGAGCAGACAGATTAATACTAAGGAGGAGTTAAGAGAAGGATTAGATGACTGGTTGTCAACCAGATCAAGAGGGAATTATTTTAAGCCGTTTGGCAGTAGTGAGGGTCCTAAGACCGAGAGATATGAGTGGAATGACAGGTTTCCAAGGGATGGTGCCAGAGGAGATAGTAGACCCACTTGCTTTAACTGCAGCAAGGTGGGCCACAAGGCTGTAGACTGCAGCTACCGAGGCTCAGACAGTCACAGGGGTGGAGCTGGGAGTCCAAACGTCGACACGGTAACCGGCCCCACTGGCATATGGGTCTTGTTTCCATAACATTACCTGTAAAAGGGAAGAAAAATGTGGTTAGAGGTAAAGTGAATGGTGAAGAAGTGGACGTGTTGATTGATTTGGGTGCTGACTATGGTTTAGTGCCTTGTGCTTTGGTTCCTAAGGGAGCTTACTGTGGCCGACAGTGTTATGTGTCTGGGATAAGTAAGGGCACCGTACTTTATGAACTAGCCGATGTAGAATTTGAGTTGTCGGGAGTGAGACTAAAGAAGAAAGTCATAGTAGATCAAAGGGAGAAACCATCTCCCTGGTGCTTACTACCCCTAGATTTAGGAGATGTGGGAGAGCTGCAGGTTTACCTAAACGTCCTGCATGGAGGTAGTGTTTGTGTTATGACGAGAAGTCAGTACCGTGAAGAAACAGCCCTAAAAAATGATAAAGATAGCAAAGTGAACCCGTGGGAATCTGTGCATAGTGCTAACAAGGACGGTACTGAAGTTGTAAACAAACCTGGAGGTAATACCAATGACAACCATAAGCTGTCTAGTAGTGACTCCTATGACTCAGGTTTTGACGATAATAGTCATGCTGTTAACACTAATGGTTCTTGTAATATCTCTTTAGGGAAGGAAGAGGAAGATAAAGCCGAGATGATGCCTTCAGGGTCGATGGCTGAGGCCGATGAGCTGGAGGGCGGCAGCATTGAGTTGGATTCTTTGGAGTCAGGAAGTGGAGTGCTAGCAGAGGAGTTGAATATTGACTCTTCGGAGTCTAAAAAGGAGAGTAATGGTGAGGTATCAGATGGAACAGGGGGAGGTCGGGAAGATATTAGTGATGGAGAGATTAGAGATTTTGTCAGTAGTTTACAGCCCTTGGGTGAGGGGAAAGAGAGATCAGAGTTTAAAGAAGAGATATTGAGAGATGACAGTTTGAAGTCCTGGAGGGAGTTAGCTGATAGAAAGGAAAGAGGGTTTAAGTGGAGAGATGGCGTGTTAGTATTGTCAAAGTTTGTGTGCTGGGAACAGTTTAGAGATGTAGTGGTGATTCCCAAGTCATATAGAAAAAGAGTGTTGGTTGGCTCATGAGGGATTGGGTCGCTTAGGGGGAGAAAAGACCTTAAGCATGATCAACAAGTACTTTGTGTGGCCAGGCATGTCCAAGGATGTATTCGCTCATTGCAGAGGATGTGAACAGAGCCAAATGAAGTTGAGGTATGTTCCTCGCAAGGCTCCAACTGTTGATAGGCAGTTATTAACTGAGCCTTTCGAAAGTGTCGCTTTCGACTTAGTTGGGCCGTTGCCAAAGGGTAAGGGAGGTTGTATGTACCTGCTAACTTATGTATGCATGGCTACCAGGTGGCCTGAGGACATTTCACTCAGAGCCATCACGGCTAGGTCTGTGGCAGAGGGTTTGTGGAACATCTTTGTGAGGACTTCCATTCCCGAAATCATACTGACTGATCAGGGTAGTCAGTTCTGCTCGAGGTTGGAAAAGGAGCTGTGTGAACTGGTCCAAATTCAGAAGGTGAGGACTTCCTCCTATCATCCCCAGACAAATGGCTGCATGAAAGGATGCATAGCACCTTTAAAAGTGTGTTAGGTAAATGTATTGAAGAGAAGAAGGATTGGGTGGCTCAGGTGCCATTTGTCTTATTCATTTTGAGGCAGATGCCACACTCAGATTTGGGATTTAGTCCCTTTGATTTAGTTTACGGGTTCAGAGTCAGGACCCCATTAGACGCCATATATCATGGTATTTATGAGTGCAGGGTAGAATACTTGAACGTGTGTGAATGGGTTGAAGGTATGGCTGAACGTCTGCAGCTACTTAAGGATTGTGCGGCGCTCAATATGGCCATGTCAAAGGAGAAGCAGAAGATTCAGATGGATAAGGGTTGTAAGTTGAGGGAATTTAAGGAAGGTGAGAAGGTATTGTATAAGATTCCCAGACTGTGCAGCAAACTGTCAGACAGCTAGGAAGGGCCTTATGTGGTTGGCGAGAGAATGGGAAGTGTGAACTATAAGATATACAGAGAAGGGAAGAAAAAGAGTGCAAAGGACATTCATGTCAATTGTTAAAAAAATATTTGGAGGGTGCTAGTTTTTGTAGACTTGATGTGGTGGTTGAGGATGACACTGAGAGTAAGCAGAAGTTAGTTGGTGAATGTGAAGGGTTTGTCAAAGATGAACTAGAGGAGCTGTTAGTCAAATATGAGGGATTATTTTCAGAAAAGCCAGGGAACACAGCTGTTGTTGAGATGTCAATCAATACAGAGGGTAACCATTCAGTCCCAATTGGGATAAGGAACAAGGTTAAGAGTGAGCTGGATGCTTTGGAAGATGCCGGGGTAATCGAGAGGTCTGACAGTCCATGGGCCTCACCTTTAGTACCTGTGAGGAAGCCTGATGGGGCTGTCAGGTTATGTATAGACTTCCGAAGGTTGAATGCCAATACTGTTGTTGAGCCCTATTACATTCCGGGTTTGGTGGAGATAACAACCAAAGTTGGTCGGTCAGTCAAAGGTGTTGTCAAAACTTGACCTCACCAAAGGATTTCACCAAATCTATGTACGCGAACAAGATAGGCCTAAGACAGCTTTTATTTGTCTGTTCGGTAAATACCAGTACAGACGGATGCCTTTCGGCTTATGTAATGCTCCATCTGTTTTTCAAAGACTTATGGATGTGGTGTTAAGCGAGTGAATGGATGTCAGTAGTGTCTATATTGATGACGTGCTGATCATGTCTGCTAGCTGGAAGGAGCATGTTGTTTATTTGGAAAGGGTGTTTAAGTGTTTATTGGAATCAGGGTTGACGTGTAAACCCGCAAAGTGCGAGTTTGGCAAGGCAAAGTTAGTGTTTTGGGGGCATACTATTGGAGGTGGGAGACTTAGTGTGCCGAAGGATAGAGTCACGGCATTGATGGAGTTTCCCAGACCGATGACTAGGAAGAAGTTGAGGGGTTTTCTCGGAACAGTAAACTTTTACCGATGATTTGTCCGGGACTTCCATCATTGGTCGTCAATCCTGACCCCCTCAGTTTCGAAGTCTGCCCCTGTGGGGGTGGAGTGGACACGACAGATGCTGAAGGCATTTGTGAGTTTAAAGAATATGCTGCGTGATAGTGTATGTTTGTGTATTCCATGTATGTCCGACAAGTTCATATTAGAGACTGATGAGTCAGGAGCTGGAGTTGGAACTGTACTTTCCGTGAGACATGGAGAAGAGTTACTACCTGTGACGTTCTTCTCCAAGCTGCTCCTGGAGCCGAACATCGTTATTCTGCCCAGGAGCTCGAGGGCTTGGGTCTATTCAAGGCGGTCAGACACTTCGCATTCTATTTATATAGGACACACTTTAAGGTGGTGACAGACCACAAGCCACTGGTGACACTCATGTCACAGCCACAACAGAACAAGAGACTGCTAAACTGGGCCATGAAGCTGGCCGAATTTGATTTTGAGGTCATCTACCGAAGCGGTTCTGAGAATATGGTAGCCGACTGCCTAAGCAGAGGATTTACAGAAGTGACTCATCGTCAGGAAGAAGGAGGGGAAGATGTGGGCGCAGCCACATAAAGAGAAGACTGGAGACAGAGAAGACACAGTGATTGTATGTATGCACTGTTATTGTTCAGCGTATTATTTTTATAATCATTTGCGAGTCATCTTATCATGCATTATGTGTGTGCATATAACTGGGCTAGTCCCGGAAGTGTGCACTATTTTATGTCGCACATGTACGCCCTGGAACTTACAAAAAGCTGAGACGGGCACATGCATCTCAGTTCTTTTTAATAAATGCTTGTTTAGTCCGTCTAAACACTGTATATCCCTTTGGGTGGGATGGTTAGCTAGCCAATAGAGTCGGCATTGAGAATATTACTCGTGGCAGCGACGACTACTCGCCACAGGCGTGAGGGACCAGTCAAGAAGTTTAGGCATCTGGCTGCCGTCTCCCACATACTGCATTCTTACTTTGCAATACATCAAGCGCCAATATGTGGCGGGGTACTTGCAAGTTGTAGAATAATACTTTCTAATTTCAACTAACAAATATAACAATAATTACAATTAAACAATATTATTACCCACTTACTACATTTTCTCCCATGGGGAGCATGGAGTTATGAGTCATAATTTCGTCATTTTTTGTTGCCTTAGGATATGTTTGCAGGAACATTATGAGTAGAAAATAATTCCCCCTTTTTTATAAAGCTGACGTTGTACTTTGTTATAAATGTGGACTTTTAATACAATAGGAAAGAAGCTGATATCAAAATGTTTATATTAATTCACGGTCTGAAATAATACTGTTTAGCTTATTAGAGTTAAGTAGGTTTGAGTTGTTAATCCATATTATCTGATACACAAGCTAAAGTTTAGTAGACTTGAGTTTTTTATAACAGGATTATCCAAGAAGTTAGCATTGATAGCTAACAAAGTCTGGCTACCCTATTGGTAGAGAGAGTTGGGGTGGTGAGGGGGTACGGAAGAGGAAGGGGAGGGGGGTTACACTAAAAAAAAATCACACTAGAACACTAGCAAAGTACATCAAAAATTGTTTCAGTCATGAGCAGCTCAAATGACAAAAGAAAATGACTTATAACCTACAGGAGAATTGTTCCCCATTTAGAATACTGCCGGACACTGTCATAATATGTCACTGTCTAGTAACTAAACTCCCCCACTAAAGCACATGTCTGTGGGTTTATAAATCAGATTAGCCATGAAATTTTTGCAGTTTGTTTTAATTAAAATCTTTTTCTGTAGGTGTGCCCAGCTTACACAATGGGGTAGAGATACTTGATGACATGTGAGAAAAGTTGTAGCAATTTATGTCTATGTTTAGGAAAGTGGATAGGTTATGGTTAGAGATAGTACTTATTAAATTTATATAACCAGAAGAATTATGGGCTTATTTCTTATAAGTAGCTAACACTGTCAAAAATCATGCTTACCATAATTCTGTGCAAAGTGTATTTCTGGCAGCCATTGCACACAGGTACCATTAGCAAGCTAGCTAGCGAGTTCTTCTATGGGTGTTCTTAAATATCTCAAGCGAAGTAGAATGTCTTGCCAAGCAGTGAAAATATTTGCCTTCCAGTGGCTGTGACTAGGAAAGCTAATACCATCGTTGAAGCAGTTATGCTAATCACTGGGAAACGTGTGAAAGTATAGGGAGAAATTGAAAAGTATGCAGCTGAGCATGGGAATCGACCATGCTTCTAGGGGTACTATGATCTAGGGGTATTATGTTCTAGGGTGTATTTCAAAGTGTTGATATTATTCTAGGGGTACTATGATCTAGGGGTATTATGTTCTAGGGTGTATTTCAAAGTGTTGATATTATAAACAAAATCGAACAATTATTCGAATTATTGTAGTTGTTGCCATGTAAGCATGCAAATCAACAAAGCTTTAGACTGAGGAATCCTAAATAAAATGAAGGAAAATAGTTGATCTTTTGGGTATAATAACTGCATTTGATTTTCATATGTTGGATTTGACCCTTAATGGTGCCAAGATAATATATTGTTTCATTTTTTTCTCAGCCATAGTATAATCTTAAAATGAATTCTATCTCTTCCATGGACAGGAAAAAATTATTGAAAACAAACAAATATAATTTCTGCTGGTATGTTAGTAGACCTTAACAGTGGAAAAACAGAATGTAAAAACTTAGTTTCTCATTGGCTGTTGTAATTCAGTGTTTAAAATGCTGTTCCCTTAAGCAAGTGCTCGAAGACTTGACCCCAATGACAACAAATTGTTCTTTTAATCCCGTATCGTTTAAACATGACCGTAACAAAAAGAGTAAATAACATTTAATATTTTTACATACTACATACGTCTTCATTTTTCACATGTGACTCTACTTGCATTAGTTAGGTAAAGTTTTCTCCTGTTGTGGGGGCAGAGATAACTAGTACGAACAAATTCAGCAGTTACATGGAAACATGACTGCTTAAAATTTGTTTACTTTCGATGATGACGCCCACTGTCAGATTGCACTTGTTTTTAACAGTGTGTTTAGTTTGACCACTTCAACTTCTAACACTTAGTAAAATATAAGAACCCCTGTGAGACTAGTGCACTTCACCTCTGTGCTGTTAAATGCTGATTAAATGTGGTGCCAAACAAAGTACATGGGCTAAAAGAAAACTAGAGGTGACAAACTAAAAAAGCATGCTAACAGTTGTACAATGAACTCAACTTTTGAGAATGTAAATGATATTAGTAAATTCTTAATATATGTATTAAGTAATATTCATTGTTAATAAAGAAAACTCTTAGCATAAATTTTTTTGGTTCTCACCAAATATTATGATTAGAATCAAAGTGACCCTTGCACACTTTTGTAAATAACATGTATCAAATAACTTACTTGAACCAGAAGCAACATCAGCACTAGGCACAAAAGGTGTTAAAGAAGCTGATGTTTCTATATAACACAAGCATGTTATCAAAAGAAAATTCTATTATCAAATAAACAAGTCAAAAGTACAAAATGACATATTTACCTCCACACAAAAACACAAACAATAAAAAAAAATATCCCTGATTTTCGATTGTGTTATATTTGACTTTAAAATAACAACAACAAAATTTCTAAGGATAAACATAGACTTGATTACTGCTATAGTAACCGGAAAAAACTGGAAGGAAGCCTATAAAGTTGGGCAAAGGCAGCCAACACTGTTAGTTGAATGTTCCACTTTAATTGTGCTTTGTGTAGCAAGCAGTAGTTGTAACAACACATAACACTTACACACGCACTAGTTCACTGGATGTGCCAAAACCAATTGTAATTTCCTAGTGACGGGACTTTTAGACAAAGGAATTTTAAGTGAGAACAATGCACATCTTACATTTCTTACTCACCTTGAAATGACTTCAAGGCTAATTCTAAGGAACTAGCCAATGAAGAAAGTTCCATATTATGTAGTAAATTTATTAGACTTCCCCAAGTGGCTGGGTAATCTGATGATCCAATCTCAATCCAATCATGTAAAACATCTCGGCAGCATTGACGGACATCTCCCGAATAAAAGAATAAAAAATCATCTAATTTACTCATACTTATGCCTAACAATAACCCCATATCATGCCAGTAAGGCATAAGTTCATCCCTAAGTCTGAGTGTATGAATTTTTCCATCTTGGTCCGTCCACTTCAACAAGATTAATGCCTTTAGAGTGAAATCAGGATCTGGAAAACAATCAGAATAATTCATACCACCACGAACATTTACCATTGAATGATATACAATGAAAAGTTTCTTCACTACAACAGTCTATAATTAATGTGTTTTTACTTTAGTAGCATAATCATGGTATCAATTTTTTAGATAAACATATGACCACTATGGAACAGCATAGAGGTTGAAAGTGGAATGGGTAAATCATTACTTAAAAGATTACTTTGATAATTATTCAATACATATGCATGTAGAGATAATTGAATATTACACTAACATCCCATTGCAGAAAAATACTTTCTAATTTCAACTAACAATTATAATAATTAGAATTAAACAATATTATTACCCACCTAATACATTTTCTACCATGGGGAGCACGGAATTATAAATCATAATTCTCTTTTTTTTTGTTGCCTTAGGATATGTTTGCAGGAACATTATGAGTAATAATTCCCCCTTTTTATAAAGCTGACGTTGTACTTTGTTTTAAATGTGGACTTCTAATACAATAGGAAAGAAGTTGATATCAAAATGTTAATGTTAATTCACGGTCTGAAATAATACTGTTTAGCTTAGTAGAGTTAAGTAGGTTTGAGTTGTTAATCCATAATATTATCAGATACACAAGCTAGAGTTTAGTAGTTGAATTTTTTTATAACAGGATTATCCAAGAAGTTAGCATTGATAGCTAACGAAGTTTGGATACCCTATTGGTAGAGAGAGTTGGGGTGGGGAGAGGGTACCTTAGGGAGGAAAGGGGGGGGGGGGGGTTACACTAAAAAAATCACACTGGAACACTAGCAAAGTACATAAAAAATTGTTTCAGTCATGAGCAGCTCAAATGACAAAAGAAAATGACTTATACCTACGGGAGAATTGTGCGCATTTTGAGTACTGCCCTCACTGTAAAAATTATAGTGTGAAAACCACCAAATTCACACCAAACTGGTGGTGTGAATGCCCACCATCAATGCATTGTGTGTCCTTCATACTTTCTGCCTAGTGTGAATGCACACTTAGCTTAAAATTCACACTCAAGAGATTATCTCAAACCCTTTACCGAACATTAATTATATTCATGTGCAGGCAAAAACCAATTGTATTGTCATTGCAATCTACCTTATAAATGTGTTGTACACGTCTGTGCTAGCTAAAGTAAAGAGAGTTGACAAAGTTTTGGTCTTCTGATTAATGAGATCTGGGATTCAGGCACAAAACATACGCCAATCTTTTTTTGAGAATTTTTTTTTAATATATACGAATAATATTACAATCAACCAAACTTAAAAATAATTCAGTATTAATGTAAGTATGAATTCACACTGAATTTAGTGTGAATTCATACTGAATTTAGTATTAATTCACGCTGAATTTAGCGTTACTTCACACTGAATTTAGTATGAATTGACACTAAATTTGGCATGTACTTCACACCAAAATGATGAGGTGTACACATCACACCATATTTTTTTGGTGCGACCATTGCTACAAGTGATGCACACTTAATTTGATGTGAACTACACACCTTTTAGTTTACAGTATGAAACTTATTTTGAAGTGTTCTAAATTTCTTGTAAGCTGCACATTTAGATATCACGGACACTGTCATAATATGCCACTGTATAGTAACTAAACTCCCCCACTAAAGGTCTGTGGGTTTATAAATCAGATTAGCTATGTAAAATTTGCTGTTTTTTATTTTAAAAATTCATTTTATGTAGGTTGTACACAGCTTACACTATGGGGTAGAGACCCTTGATGACATGTGAGAAATGTTGTAGCAATTTGTGTCTATGTTTATAGGTTATGGTTACAGGTAATACTTAATAAATTTATATAACCAGAAGAAAAATGGGTCTTATTTCTTATAAGTAGCTGACATTGTCAAAATCACGCTCCGTACTTCTGTGCCAAGTGTATTTCTGACAGCAATTGCACACAGGCACCATTAGCAAGCTATCTAGCAAGTTCTTCTATTGGTGTTAAGTATCATAAGCTAAGCAGCTTGTCTTGCCAAGCAGTGAAAATATTTGCCTTCCAGACGCTGTGTAACTAGGGAAGCTAATACAATTGTTGAAGTAGTTATGCTAATCACAGGGAACCATGTGACAGTATAGGACGAAATTGATAAGTGTGCAACTGAGCATGCATGGGAATTGACCATGCTTCTAGGGGTACTGTGATCTGGGGTATTATGTTCTAGGGTGTAATTCAAAGTGTGATGTTATATAAACAAAATCGAACAGTTTTAGTTCAATTATTGTAGCTGTTGCCATGTAAGCATGCAAATCAACTAAGCTTTAGACTGAGGAATCCTAAATAAAAATGAAGTAACAGTTGATCTTTTGAGCACAATAACTATATATGATTTTATGTTGGATTTTTCCTTTTATGGTGCCAAGTTATATTGTTTCATAATTTTTTTTCTCAGCCATAGTAAATTCTTTAAATGTAACAGAAAAAAATCATTGAGAACATAAACATAAATTTGTCAGTTGATAGCGAGAATAGTACACCTTAACAGTGGAAAAACAGAATTTAAAAACTCGGTTTCTCATTGGTTGCTGTAGCTCTGTGATTAAAATGCTGTCTCTTTAAGCAAGTGCTCAAAAATTAGACACCAATGACAACAAATTGTTCTTATAATCCCGTATATTAAACATGACTGTAACAAAAGAAGTATATAACATTCAATACACATCTATATACTGCATGTAACTTCATTCTTCACATGTGACTCTACTTGCATAAGTTAGGTAAAACTTTTTTCACCTGCTATGGGGGCAGAGATATCTAGTACGAATCAATTCAGCAGTTGAATGGAAACATGAGTGCGTAAATTTTTGTTTACTTTTGATGATGACACCTACTGGAAGACTGCAATAGTTTTCAACTGCGTGTTTAATTTGACCATTTCAGCTTCTAACACTTAGTAAAATATAAGCACCCCTATAAGACTAGTGCACTTCACCTCTACGCTGTTAAATGCTGACTAAATGTGGTGACAACCAATACACATGGGCTCAAAAAAAATTAGAGGTGACAAACTTAAAAAAATGCAGAGTTGCATCATGAACACACAGAACTTTTTGAGAATGTAAATGATATTAGTAAATTCTTAATACATATAATATTAAGTATTTACTAATATCATTTATTAGTGTGGTAGATATAGCTAAAAAATAGGTCTACCCGGAAATATAATTCTCAACAGTTATATTCATTGTTTATAGTGAATTAAACTCTTAGCATAATTTTTTTTGGTTGTCACCAAAAATTATGACTAGAATCAAAGTGGCCCTTGCACACTTTCGTAAATAACATGTATCAAATAACTTACTTGATCCTGAAACAGTACTAGGCAAAAAGGGTGTTAAAGAAGCAGATGTTTCTATTGATAATTAATTAAACAATAAAATCTAATAACTTTAGCTAAAAGTCAACAGTGCTGTACTGCTGAATCCTGTGAAGTGAATATCAAGGTATAATCGACTGCTTTTAATCTTGTCTCTTCAGAACGTCTCACCAGTTTGTGTTTTCCATCTGCTGTACATTATCTCCGTGCAAGAAACATAAATATAGTTAAAAACAGACGAGATGAGTTGTACAGCTCCCGAAAAACTCCATGAACTTCACTAAATTTCATTCTTACAATAATTACAGAATTAATGCGCGCCTGCATTACTACCCCTTTTTCACATGCAACGTTGACGTTTGTGCGCTTAACTGACTTGGATTCACATGACTTAATTGCATCCGGTTAAGTACTAAACACATTCCTCATTTACCGCCCTTATGGTCACGCCAACTCAACTTGGACAGACTATAGGGACTCCATCATTTAAATTTTGTATTCTTATGGAAAATGTCTTCGTGATATATCACTAATTTTTTTAATTTTACAGTATATTGTGATGACCAGTGATGATCTTTATGAATACAGTAGAACTTCAGAGATCCAAACATCAGACAATCAAATTGAACGGCGAAGGAACAATGCAATGGGTACGGGGGCATCGTCACGATTTTTTTTGGTGGAATTGCAGCAAAATGGCAAAAGAGTTACTATCAGAAGAAGCTTAATATGAGGAAGAATAATAGACCAAGGAATAATTTTAGCTGGAGTTGCTCAGGAGTTTGGCTTAGGAAAGTCCACAATTTCAGACTTTTACACCGTAGAGAGGCAGGAAAAATATAGAAAGGTTTTCAGCAGAATCAACTGACCCTAGTGGCCTGAAGAAGAGGTGCTTTGTCAGGAGAGATAATGATAAAGATTTTATAGTGTTGTTCATTCTGGTTTACTCTGAAGAAAAAAACTCAAGGGCACACCATTAAACGGTCCTTTAGTCATGGATAAAGCTAAAATACTGTATGCATAGCATTTTAGTCATTTAAATATTTTAGTACGAAGTTAAATTATGTTATATTCAGAGTTACATACATTTCAGAGTTATGTACACCTCATTTCCCAAGGGGTACATAACTCTGAGGTTCTACTGTATATATAGTATAGTGATGCATATATATATATATATATATATATATATATATAATATTATGACATAGCCAGCTAAGTACAGATGAATATTTTATTGTGAATAGCTAGCTAAGTAAAGATGAACAAACAAATAAAGTGAACAGCTATGTACAGAAAAAACTGTACATAAACTGAAACTTTAGAGTTATCCAGTAGTAAAAACTATTCACTAATCTATGGTATATACACACACTGAAAATGCATATAGCTAGATTGATGAAGGCCTTTCCTTACCTGACCATGCCGAGATCTATACCATTTACAAAGACTACAATAATCTCCTCATTATAACTTGTTTCAGTAGGGCTTATAATGATAGGGAGGTGGCCAGATACTGTTCCTAACCTGATGATGCCTGAAAATTAGAGCTCCTGGAATTCACGTTCCCTTAGGAATCAATTGAATAAGCAAAGCTTGCCCAGCAATGAAAATATTGGCCTTGCAGAGGCTGTGGCTAGGGAAGCTAGTGCCACTTTCGAAGCAGTTCTGCTATCCACTAGAAATCACTTGAAAGTATAAGGCCAATGCAATTGAGCATGGGAATCTGGTTACTATCTTATCAGAAACTACTACAAATCTCTCAATGAGAGAAATGTAAGGTTTCAAGAAACAAGAAAGATTATTATAGTTGTTGCCATGCAAGTATAATGCAAACAAAAAAGATTTAGACAGAGAAATAAAACAGAAGTAATCAGAGATATCTACCGCGAGTCAATTCAGCAGCTGCATGGAAACATGATTGCTTAAAATTTTGTATATTTTGTAAATCAACAATCATAGCTGATGATGACATCCACTACAAGACTGCACTACTTTTTAGCATCATTAAACAGCATGTAATGGTAGACCACTTCTATTTTTTCTGCTTCATAAAATTAAAGAACCCCTGTAAGACTACTATACATTACCACTAAAGGTAAGTGTACTTCAACTGCATGCTGTTAAATTCTGATTAAATGTGGCGCCACGTGATACACTTGGGCTCAGAGAAAATTAACATGAGAAACTAAATAAATTATGCTAAAAGTTGTAGCTCAGAGTTTCATTTTATACAATAAATACAACTGTAAATGGTATTACTAAAAGATAATAGTAAATGTTTAATACTCACATTAAGGATATACTAATATCATTTACATTCTCAAAAGTTGTGTTCATTGTTATAAACTAAACTCTTAGCATAATTTTTTTTTGGTTCTCACCAAAAATCATGATTAAAATCAAAGTGGCCATTGCACACCTTCATAAATAACATGTATCAAATAACTTACATGATTCTGAAGAAACCTCAGTACGAGGCAGCAAAGGTGTCAATGAAGCTAAAGGGTTTATAACACACAAATGCTATCAAAAGTAAATTCAATTATTAAATAAACAAATCATCATTTACCTTCCATAAACCAAAACATTCCAGTTTCTGGAAGTTCTACACTCTTGTTTTGAGAACTGCAACGCATAAACCACATTTGCTTTCTCAACAGTTTAACTTCATGAAGTTGAGAGCAATTCTCCTGAGGACATTTGAGACTAAAACAAGGTGTTATTTTGGTGCAGTCATAGTGTAGCTTTTTCAGAGATAGTTGAAGACAGTTGTCCAGAGTTATCCGAATGCCACAGCACACTTCATTGGGTGTAGTTGCCCTGGGAATACACACCACTGTAGAACTAGTTGAAGGAGGATAATTCTCCAGGAAAACACTGACTTCAAGATGAGAGAGATTACTTCTGAGGCAAATTTGGTCTACATCTTCTAAAGAATTTACCCGCAAAGACACCTGATCTCGGTATATTCGATCCTCTAACAAATCAAATGATCGATTCTGATCTCCTTCAGGATTTAATAAGTAAGAAATGAGCATACCAAACAGACCGTTAGGACAGTGACCAAGTTTGAAAGTGATAGCAAGAGGAGCAATAACAGTGCTGATTTTATTTGATGGAGACTCTTCAACATGATTCAGAACTGAAGGTATGAAATATTTGAGCACTCCCTTACTGTCAGTAATAGAGACAGCTACACGAAGGTAAAGAAGAAGCTTGAGAAACTGGACTGGTGTGATTTTGTCCTTCTCACTCAAAAGATTTTCAAAAACTGAAGCTTCTAAAATCCCTCTCTTGCAGAAACTGTCTTGCTGACTCTTTGGTATAGATCCAGATGACAAGAAAGTTTCAAGTATAAGTTCAGTGACTTTGTTAAAGAGAACTTGAGGTTCTTTAATGATGACATCTGATAGACCTTCAATGTCATAGTGCTGGATAATACCTACTCTGAAATGAAGGAAATGAAGAAGTGACCCCATCTCTGCCTCGTCAATATAGAACTTGGCCGCTAATTTCTTGCAATGATCCATCGATAAAACGGTCTCGTGAATACTTTGTAGTTCCAGACAGAAGAGAAGGTAACTCACAGGATATTCAATCAAAAACTCGTCTCTATCGTGAATGAATTTATTGATATCAGAGCGAAGCTTCTGAAACTGCTGGTCTTCACTGCTGGTATTGTCGACATCATACATGACGGTGTTCAAAGGACCATTAGAATAACGAACTGAATGGAAGAAATTTCTCTCACAAATCATTTCATGAAGCATTAGATTGATACTGTCAAGAACTGATTGAGCTTCTGAAGTGATTCTGTCAATATGTGTACCTACTATAAAGACAATAGGCTCGTGACAGACTGCGGTAACCTTCTCAAGCACATCTTCTTCAGTAGTCTGTATGGCAGAAACACTGGTAAGGAATTGAATGAGAGCATCCATTGTAGAAATAGAGGACTGATACTGGTTGATAATTTCTCCATTGGCTGATCTGTACTGAATGATGTTCTTTGTATGAATGTCAATGTCAGTTCTCATGACAAAGATAAAAATAGAAGGACCAAAAATCAGAAGAGAAAGGCTCTCTTGAAATTCCACCTGTCCGCCTGTATCTCTGATGTAAAGAGAATTTTTGGTTTGCAAATCTACAATATTTTTTATGTTGTGTTTATTCAGTACTTCTCTCACGTCATACTGAATGTCAGACCCTGGATAATCTAGCTGGTATGGACTAGATTCATAATGCTGCAGCCGTGGCCTTTTCATTACATTTCCTGGAATTTTGTAACTATCCAATTGAGAAACCACAGACTCATCAAAGTCAGTGACTTTCGATGTGTTGTCTTCACGGGTGTAAGCTGAAGTATGTGTGGAGGAGGGGTCTACTTGAACTATGACTATTTTCTCACACATGCCAGTGGAGGGATAGTACACACGAAGTGGCTTGTTCAGGAGACGATCCAACAACGATGTCTTGCCAGATCCAGGGAGTCCTTTCAGTAGAATATTGGCTATCTTTCTTTTGATGCTTTGTTTATTAAGTATTGCTGATGTCACCTCATCAGTGAACTTGTGCTTCTCAGAAATTACTTTACCTAATAATCAAACATGAAAAAAAAATCTAGATATGATATCTGATGCTTTGTTAATTAAATATTGCTAGAATAACTTCATTTTAAAACGTTCTTGTCAGAATTCTTTGGACCTGCTAATCATAACAATTAAAGTATTCAAATAAATTTGAGTATTCAAGGGGGCCTTCACCATAAAATTGCAGTTTTACATTTTTTTTGTCATAACTTCACTATGCATGAATATTTTTTCCCTTTGAGGCTCAAAATAATGCCCATCTGAATCTCTTCAAAATGTGCTAAAAATATGGGCTATCACACCCACCAAAATTCTAAAGTGGCAACATCAAGAAAACCCTTACTCACCCCTGCACAACAAATCTCCTCCTACTTCAAAATCAATACTTCAAATTTTACACACACATTCTTTAATACCTCGTTTACAAAGTGAACTATTGGATTTTTCTGAATATTGTTTGGACTTTATCTATATATTTTTTTAAATGATAGTTTTAGATGAAAATTTGAAAAAAACATGAATAGCTTAACCAAAAAAATTTAAATGAGTAGTTACTGTCAAGAGTAGAGAAAGAGCTTTAAGATGATATGAAAACCTCACTGTAAGAATATAGAACAACTTATGATTTTTAGAAGATTGACAGTTCCACTATTGAGATAATTGCGGTTTTAACTATAACACAAGTTATCCCAGCTAACAATGCCTGGAATAGAAGAAAATGAAACATAGTTACATCATAAACACAGGTCCCTACACAAGAGCTGAAATAAATAGATACTCAATTTCCATCTTCTAAAAGCAACCCTGGTGCACAAGTAGTAACTTCAAACTGCTTTCCTCCGTACCTCTCCTTGTGAATTTGTGTGGTGGAACCATTGACAACTGTAGTTACACAAGAAACCAGTCCCTGCATATCACTGCTGTTTTCTGAACCATCAGGTAATGCCCAGGTTAGTGATGAAGCTGATCTAAAAACACCACTAAACTGCCCAATATAGAATATTATTTAGGTATGTTTATTCTAACAGTTTGTGGGCCTAGAGGCCTCACATTCGGGCAGGAGAGAAGAGAGAAGCAGACAGAAGGAAGGAGAAACAGAGAAGAGGAAGTAAAAGAGAAGATTGAGGAAGAGAACATTAATTAGAACTAGAACTACACATGCGCATCATAACTTAATCATATTCATTTTGCGTGCCACGAGGCTTATGTTGTGTTACCATATTTGGTCATGTACCTTATTTGTTAATTGTAGTATTACGTATATTACGTAGTTGGGGTCACGTGTGCGGCCTGGTATAAAACCCTCACCCACTCATGACCCCAGCAGTTCTGTCCTATCTGTAACTAACACAATGTCTGAGACTACGGTCAGCGCAGAAGGCCCCAGAACTCTAGTGGCAGCGATATAACCCTATACCGACTGCAAGCGCAAGCGTGTGGGTGCCAGAGGTCTGCGGAGCTCGAAGTTCCCCACATAATAGGTGGCAGCGGTGGTCCTTACTACGGTTAGGCGGACAACTGAGCTTCTGGAGACGTCTGGAGCTCTATACCAGTGGGAATTCGTTTCCAAACCTACCTCGACTACGGTCAATTGTGGAATTGGGCTGTGGCTACAATCTCTATCGTCTACGGACTGCCTTTCGATTCTATGTCTCCCTCCCCGGGACTACAATCGACTGGAACTTGTAAACTGTATCTGGTGTTTTGTGTTGTGTGTGGAATAGTGAACGGAATTATTGTGTGTGTGATTTCAGATTGTAAAAGCTTTGTTGCGTGTTTAGTTCTAATCTTATTTTTTCAGAAGTATTAAAGTCTCTATAGTTGCTTTATTTTTGTGCAGGTCTTATTCCGGGCCATTGGAAAGCATTGGAGTGTCATGGCGGATTCGGGCGCGGTGGTGGATAAGAAGCGGGCTGCCAGGAAGGTTGCCTCGGATGGACTTGGCGGGCGGGCCTACAAGCCCTCACACAGGCCGGTGTTGACGGAGCGCGCGGGATACGATTTTCGCAAGCTGGGAGAGGCGACTGGTCTCTCCGAGGAGATGTGCCAGGATGAATGGGTAGGTGGCTCTGGGGCTGAGGAGATAGAAGTGGTGGATGATAGAAATGTGAATGACGAGCATGGTGAAGTAGAGTTAACTGAGTCCGATAATGTCAGCACGGCATTGAGAACGACTAGTACGTCTAGTGGGCGGAGCAAAGGATGTAAGAGTAAAACCAAGGAATTACCCCCAGAGTTGTCAAGTGAGATGTCTGGGAGTGGCACTAGTGAGCTAGCAATGATGATGAGATTTATGATGGAGCGAGATGAGCAGAGATATGAGAGAGAAGAGCGTAAGTGGAATATGGAGTTCGATGCGAGAATGGAGGAAAGGAGAAGAAATAATGATAAGTGGGAGCATGACAGTAAGTCAAAAGAGAAGAAAGAACTGATGATTGAGAAACTGAAAGGGTTGGGGACGTATAAAGCGGGAAGTGAGCTAAGTGCATTCCTAGCTAAGTTCGAGCGAATTATGAAAGAGAGTGGTATTAGAGAGATTGATTGGCCTGAGAGACTGTACCCTAAGCTAATGGACAAGTTGAGCGAAAGAGTGGACGTGCTGAGAGATGAGAGTGCTGATTATGGGACGATAAAGAGTGCATTGTTGAAGGCAGTAGGTGAAACAAGATCAGAGTACAGGTATATGTTGTGGGATGCCAATAGTGAAACAGTGAAAGGGATGTCAGGAAGTGAGATGTTTGCATGGTTGAAGCGTGTGTTGTGTAGCACAGGGGTGCAAATCGGTGGAGGAGGTACTGTTAGCCTTTGGCCTGTCGTTCCTACGGAAACGCTGGCCAGAGAGCGGGAAGGCTTATTTGGAATCAAAATCTATTACTAAGTGGGAGGAATTGAGAGATGCAATGGAGAATTGGGTGAGTACCCGTGAGAAGGGTAATATATTTAGGGCTAGGGGGAGTGGTCCTTATGATGGTGCTAGGTTTGTGAGAAGGAGCGATAATTATGGGAGAAGTGGTGATGATTATAATAGTGGGCGGGGTCAGCCCGCAAACAAGGATAGGGTGAGTGTGGAGAATGCAAGTGGTTGGGTTGTGAGATGCTTTAATTGTGGTGAGCGTGGACACAAGTCTCCCGAGTGTAGAAGGGAAGACCAGTGGGAAGAGGGTTCACCCCAGATACTGCTGTGTGCTTTTACTGCGGGAAACGTGGCCACCGCAGCTCAGAGTGCAGGGAGAAGAAGGTAGGAGCGCCTTTAGTAAAACAGGAGAAGGAAAAGACTAAAATTTCTGTTATTTCAGTGGGTGAGGTTGGAGCAAAGATACAGAATGTGGCAATGGGAAAGATTAATGGAGTGTGTACAGAGATTTTGATAGATTCGGGGGCGAAGTTAGGTTCGGTTCCAAGGGCGTTAGTGCCTAAGGACGGTCAGTCAGTGGGGAATGTGTTGGTAAGGGGCTTTGACGGCAAAGAGGTGTCGTGCGTAGCTGTGATTTGCAAGTTTGAGATAGGAGGGCATTATAAAGCCGTGAAAGCTATTGTGGGTAGTGATTGTCAGTCAGGAGTGTCTTGCATCGTGCCCTTCAATGTAACCGACCAAAGTGAGGCTAAGGCTTACACTGAGGCTATTGAGAGTTATAGGGCTAGTACGTCTGCCCAGATGTGTGCGATGACGAGGGCGATGGCAAAAGAAGAGAAAGAAAATGTGAACGACCCAGATGTTGTGTGCAATGATTTGTGGTGTAGTGTGGAACCAGAGATAGAGAATGCATGCGAGCACGCGCAGGAGGAAGTTCCTGTCGAGGCAAGCGTGTGTTCAGAGTCCTGTGTTGATGGCGACGAGTTGGAAAGGGTGGATTTCGTTCCTGTCCCGGAACCAGCTACGCCTACAGTTGATGAGGACAACCCCGAGGTGTTGGGTACGCCCACTCCTTTGGAGGATCTGTCTCAGTTGCCTGAGTGTGATGAAGGGTTAAAGAAGTTTGTGGAGGAGTTGGAGCCGGTTGGGAGTGGTTCAGATGGGAGTGAATTGAGAAAGTTGACTTTAACAGATGAGAGCTTGAGTACGTGGAGGAGTTTAGCGGATAAGAAGTTAAGGGGTTTTAGTTGGAAAGATGGTGTTTTAGTGAAGAACTTGTTTACAGCGTGGGAAGAGTTCAGATATGTAGTGTGTGTGCCGAAGAAATTCAGAGATAAAGTGATGACGATTGGACATGAGAGTGGAGGACATTTAAGCGGAGAGAAGGTGTATGAAATGGTGAAGAGACATTTTGTGTGGCCCGGGATGGCTAAGGACATCTTGGCCCACTGTGCAGAGTGCCGTATCTGCCAATTTAAGAGCAAGCACAGACCCAGGCGGGCACCAGCAGTGGAGAGGCCTATGTTATCCGAGCCTTTTGAGTCGGTGGCGATAGACCTGGTTGGTCCGTTACCAAAGGGGCGAGGAGGAAACAGGTTCATTCTAACTTGCATCTGTCTGGCAACCAAATGGGCTGATGCTGTGCCTCTGCGCAGTGTCACAACCAAGAGTGTTCTCGCTGGGTTGTGGGCGATATTCTCGCGTACTGGTATACCTGAAAGAATCCTCAGTGACCAGGGGAGCCAGTTTTGCGGCCGGGTGATGAATGAATTCTGTGATTGGTTGGGAATCCACAAAGTTCGCACCTCTCCATACCATCCCGAAACAAACGGTTGTGTGGAGAGGATGCACGGCACATTGAAGTCTGTGTTGGGGAAGGCAGTGGAAAGAAAGCTCGACTGGGTGGATCAGCTGGATTATGCCTTGTTTGTACTTCGGCAAATGCCGAATGCAGACACTGGCCTGAGCCCATTCGACCTTGTCTATGGGTTTAGGGTCAGAACCCCCCTTGATGCTATGTTTTATGGACTGTTTGAGTGTAAGAGCAAGGAGCTAAATGTGTGTGATTGGGTACTTCAAATGTCTGAAAGACTTGAGTTGGTTAAGGATGCTGCCATCGTTAAGGGAGTGGTTAGCAAGGAATCGAGGTTAAAATATTTAAACAGGGGTACTAAGTTGAGAAGTTTTGAGATTGGGGAGAAAGTTTTATATAGGATACCGGGGATGAGTTGTGCATTGAGTGACTCTTGGGAGGGTCCATATGTTGTGACAGAGAAAAGAGGGAGCATGAATTACAGAATAGCTAAGTTAGGGAAAGAGAGACATGGGAGAATCGTGCATATCAATTGTCTGAAGAAATTTCGTGAATGTTACGATATAAAGAGATTGGATGTGGTGATTGAAGACAAGAGCGAGGAGAGAAAAATTTTGAGTGGAGTGTGTGAAGGATTTTGTGAGGATGAGTTGCAGGGTGTGTTGAGTGATTTTCCAGATGTGTTTTCGGATGAGCCGGGATCAAACCAGAGTGTGAAGATGTCTATTGATACTGGGGAGTGTGAGCCGATCAGGCTATCACCTTACTCAGTCCCGCTGGGAATCAGAGAGAAAGTTAAGTGTGAGATTGAGAACTTGTTGAGAGCTGGAATAATTGAGAAATGTGAGAGTAAGTGGGCTGCGCCGTTGGTGCCAGTCAAAAAGCCAGATGGAAGTGTCAGATTATGTGTAGACTACCGGAAGTTAATTCAGTGACGAAGCGTGAACCATACTACATCCCGAGTTTCCATGAAATGGTGGAGTTGGTGGGGAAAGGGAAGGTACTCAGTAAGATAGATCTTAGCAAAGGATTCCACCAAGTGGAAGTCGAGGAGAGTGACAGGGACAAGACATGCTTCGTGTGTCCGTTCGGCAAATTCCGTTTCGTTCGGATGCCGTTTGGGCTCACGAATGCACCGTCCGTTTTCCAACGTCTCATAAATAGTGTGTTGTGTGAACAAGATCAATTTGCCCGTGTGTACATAGATGATATTTTAGTCGTGAGTGAGTCGTGGAGTGAACATGTGAAACATTTGAGAGTGGTGTTGGACAGGCTAAGGCAGGCAGGCCTAACCTGTAAGAAGAAGAAATGCGAGTTTGGGAGGAGCCACCTGACGTTCCTGGGGCATCAAATTGGAGGGGGTGTGGTTGCCGTCCCAGCGGCGCGGGTCAGGGCGATCCGTAATCACCCTCGTCCCAAAACGCGCCGTCAGCTCAGGTCGTTCTTGGGGGTGGTGGGCTTTTACCGCCAGTTCGTTCGACGGTATCACGAATGGTCGTCGGTTTTGACGCCCCACACGTCGTCGAGGCTGCCGGGCCCACTGGTGTGGACCGAGGCCATGGATGAGGCCTTCCACCAATTGTGTGAGTGTTTGTGTCATTATGTTTCGTTGTGTGTGACTTTGTGTAATGATGTATATGTCCTTGAGACGGATGCCTGCAGGACGGGCATTGGAGCGGTATTATCAGTGGTCAGGGGAGAGGGGCAAGAGAAACACCCCGTTGCCTTCCATTCAAGACAGCTCAGGGGAGCTCAGTGTAGATATTCAGCCCAAGAGCTGGAGGGGCTAGCAGTATATTCAGCCATCAGACATTTCGCATACTACTTGTACGGTCGTAAGTTCACCGTTATTACCGATCACAAGGGCCTCTTGAATTTCAAACATGGGAAACAAGAAAACAGACGATTACTGAACTGGTCACTTATGCTGTGTGACTACGAATTCGAAGTGGAGTATCGACGCGGGTCGTTGAATGACGTTGCTGATGGCCTCAGCCGCTGCTACGACGAAGGTGTAGACAGTGCTGAGAGCACCCATCTCTTTGAGGAGGGGGGAGATGTGGGCCTGGAGGCCTCACATTCGGGCAGGAGAGAAGAGAGAAGCAGACAGAAGGAAGGAGAAACAGAGAAGAGGAAGTAAAAGAGAAGATTGAGGAAGAGAACATTAATTAGAACTAGAACTACACATGCGCATCATAACTTAATCATATTCATTTTGCGTGCCACGAGGCTTATGTTGTGTTACCATATTTGGTCATGTACCTTATTTGTTAATTGTAGTATTACGTATATTACGTAGTTGGGGTCACGTGTGCGGCCTGGTATAAAACCCTCACCCACTCATGACCCCAGCAGTTCTGTCCTATCTGTAACTAACACAATGTCTGAGACTACGGTCAGCGCAGAAGGCCCCAGAACTCTGGTGGCAGCGATATAACCCTATACCGACTGCAAGCGCAAGCGTGTGGGCGCCAGAGGTCTGCGGAGCTCGAAGTTCCCCACACAGTTGCTGAACTATTATTTAGAAGTTCAGGAGAGAATTCACTACCTCTAGACGCAATACAGTGGTAGAGTGTCCATAATAAACCCGAGTGAATAGCCATGAAGTTTTACTTTACTAACCGAACGTGGAGTAGCCTCCAGTTGAAGTGTTAGGCTGCACTGTAGCTTTTCTTCAAAACAAAGTGCTATGAAAGCTTCAGGTACGCTTTTTAGCTCCATTATTTTTTGCCTCCCATAATGCCGGCTAGGACTGGAAACTCAAGAGACAGATACAACACTCGCACAAAGTTCAATAACAAAATTAAATACTGCTCTGTGTGCACAGTTGCTCAGACTATCCCCAAAAGGAGTGCGCGGTTTACGTTGTTGGATGCTTTCCGCGCATGCACATGAGGGTTACAGTAGTCCTTCATTCTGTTATCTGTCACTCTGTCAACAGCGGATCTCAAAGATGGTGGACTTTTATGCCTTGAGATAAGAGGAACTCAGACTTAAGTCTGTGGGGCCAGCCAGCCCAGAGACGGAAGAGAAGCCAAAGAAGAAGGAAAAGAAGAAGAGAGAAGAGAAAGACGAGAAATGAACTCAGAACATTTATGTGTGTGTGTGTCATTTAATCATTGAGTTTTGTGAGCCGTGAATAGGTATAGTGCCGTGTGCAATTCGTGTGTGTAACTTATTTTGTGTCATGTCATGATGTGGGTGTGGCTGGACCAAGGACTATAAAGTCTAGCCGCACTTCCGGTTTTGTCAGATTTCAGTTTTCTCAATTACATAAACGTAGCCTAACTAATGTGTGTAATTTGGGCCACTGTGAGGCGAGCGATTAACCTCTCTCCAACCTTGCCGGTGCGCTGCTGATTCTCTGGTGGCAGCCTATCTACCTGACCCCCACAACTGGTGGCAGCGGTGGTTCACAGTTCCGTATCAAGTCTGTGGGCTCTGTGATCGTCTCTGTGTTGTCGAGGTGCGTCTACCGACTTGCTAGCAGCCTGCTGTAGTGGACCTTGGGCCGATCTACCCTGCGGTTCTACGTAAGCTTGTTTCTGTGTGCTATCTTACCTCTGTGCGCGGTTGGACCGTGACCATAATCCGCCTGGACGATTCCCCGGGAACTGGAGTGTGCCTACGCCTCTGCGCCATACCACCTACGGAGGAACTGTCTACTTTTGTGTGTGCTGGGACCTAATTTTCTTTGTGTTTCTGTTCACGTCTCGGGTTCGATTAATTTTTGTAACGTTTCTAATTACTGTTCACGCCACGTGTTCAATTAATTTTTGTATCATTTCTTTGCGTTCCGTGTATTATTTTTGCGTTTTACGTGAACTTCAATTTTAGTGCGTTTTGTTAATTTGTGCTTTTGATTTTTTGTTTTCCTTTAGATTTCTGGACGTCTGCGTGTCTGCTCAACCGGTGGACGTGGATGTCAGGGAGGTCAAAGAGGAAGGAACCTGCAAGGGAAAGGAGGGAGCGTCAGTGCAGGAGTATGTCCCAGTATGGTCAGTATTCTGGTCAGTATTCCGGGAGTGAGTCCTCGGTTGCTGATTTGGGATTGGCTTCAGTAAAGGAAGGTGAGACCCATTTGCTGGAGTCTAGCGAGAGAGTGCCCAGGGGGGCGTGTGCTACTGGTAAGGATGATGATTCAATTAAGTTATTGAGTAGTATGAGTGATGTGGTGAGTGAGAGTGTGGCGAGTCGTGAGGATAGTGTGTCAACAGTGCGTGATAGAGAGTCCAGTGAGGTTAGAGTGAAACCTAGGGACTGTAGTGTAAGGTCTGAGAGAAGAATGAGCCGTAAGAGTTCGGTGGGGAGGAGAGAAAGTAGACGTGAGGGTAGTGGGACCCGTAGATCTGCTGGGGCATCTGTGCGCCCTACCCCCCGTGCTAGTTCTGTGAGATCTGTGAGTGAGGAAGAGAATGTGGATAGTGAGAGTTATGAGTCTGGGTCAGATGTTGAGAGTGCGTCTGATATTGATGACCAAATTGCGGGAAGGGATGTCAGGAGGCTAATTAAATCTTTTGTGTTATCTGTGAGCGACCAGCATGTTTCTAGGCAGCATGAGCGTGCCAACCGTGAAGTCCAGTCAATCGTTTCTTATCGGGATAGTGACGAAATTCACCACTATATTATGGGGCTGGAAGCTGATCTTTTAGATCTAGAGATACCCCGTAAGAGGTGGAAACGAATCCTGTTGAGGAAACTTACCCCTAAAGCAAGGAAGGCGGTAAGGGGTGTGGTCAGTGAAGGGGAGTGTACCTATGACGCCCTCAAAAGGGCTTTGATTAAGAAACTGGGATTAAGTAGAGCAGCCGTCACGGATAAGTTATTTGGTACATCACAGAGAGAGTTTAGGGGGATGGACCATGTTGCACGTTTCCAAATGTTGAGGGACATGATGGATAGGTTAGTGCTTTCCTGTGATTCTGCCAAGGATGTTCCTTTGGCAGTGGTCACAGGTCTGTTCCGCAACACTTTGTACCCCTCAGAGAGATGCCTCTTGGAGTCTAAGCAGACTGGCTCTTATGAGGACCTCAATGACGTGGCAGAGACTTTAAGGTCCGGAACCAGAACTAGAGATTCCCATGAGAGAGGGAAGCCCAGATTTGATAGCCATAAGGGTTCTAGGGAGGGCTCTGAGGCTGTTAAGTGTTATAAATGCCAGGGTTATGGGCACATGGCAGCTGAGTGCCGGAGAGGTGAGAGATCCGCCCATGTAACGTGCTTTGTGTGTAATACACAAGGTCACATGGCCTTTGATTGTCCTAATAGGGCGGACCGTGTGAGTAAGAAGGATGAGGGGAAAGTTGACGACAAGTCAGCGAGTACCAAGCGTCACACGTCCAGAAGCCAAGCTGTTGCCTCCTCTGAGAACGAGTTGTACGAGTTCAAGGGGAAGTGCAATGGCCGCTGGTGCATGTTTCTTCAGGACTCTGGGGCGGTGATGTCAATGGTCTCTCGGGACCTGGTTGACCCAACCCACTTTACTGGAGAGTACAAGGTGCTAGTATTGGCTGATGGCAAGTCAATTCGTCGCCCCCTAGCCAAGGTCAGGTTTGAATTGTGTGGGGAAGTATTTGACCAGGTAGTGGCCGTCAGTAACCAGGGTGAGAGAGAATCATTTGTGTTCTTGAGTTCTCCACCTGAGGATGAGGGAGCGGCTTTGTCTGCTCTCAAGTCCTTGTGTGAGAGGGAGGCCCGGCGTCACACGATGTTGACCGGACAGGAGGCTCCTTTGCTGGACCCTCCTGTGTCTGCCTCCGCTGTTGTGACGCGGTCTGAATTTAAGAGGGCCGTGTCTCAAGCAGTGGAGCAGACTAAGTCCTCTGATGTGCCCCTCCTCTTGGTTGAACCGGGGGTGACTGCTCCATCGGCTGCACCCGCCGGGGAGGTCGAGAGTGAGGTGGTACAGACTTCACAAGAGTCAGAGGGTCCCGAGAGATGGGATGTTTCAGTGAGTATTGGTCCTACTATTGAGGGGAGCGTTGGTGAAGATGTGAATATTGTGTGTGAGGAAGAAAGGGTGCTGGAGAAGAAGGATGAGGAATGTGTTAGTGATGTGGTTAAGGATGGTAGTGCAGAGGAATGCGTGTTGGTGAGCTTCGGTTGTCCAAGTAATGTTGTGAGGAGTGAAGTTGAGTTGCTTAGGAAGCAAGTAGAGGATGATGATACTTTGAGGGTCTGCAGGGAGCTTGCTGGTCAGCACGCTAATGGCTATACATGGGACAACAACATGTTGTTTCATGTGCTTGTTGACGCCTCAGGTGATGAGAGGCGCCGTTTAGTCCTTCCTGTAAACAGGAGGGCTGAGGTGTTGAGACTGGCACACGACAACAACGGACACGTTGGTGTCAAGGCAATGAGAGTTTTGTTGAACCGGAGATTTTCATGGCCAGGTTTGGGGAAGGATGTGGTTAAGTATGTATCTGAGTGTGAGGTATGTCTCAAGCACAATCGTGCAGGGAATGTAGCAGTCAAGATGGTCGAGAGGCCCGTTATTTCAGTGCCCTTCGACTCGGTGGCCTTTGATTTGGTGGGCCCTTTACCAAAGGCAAGAGGAGGCATCAAATATGTATTAACTTACATTTGTTTGGCGTCTAGGTGGCCTGAGGCTGTGGCCCTGAGGTCGGTGACTGCTGACTCAGTGGCCAATGGTATGTGTGCAATAATATTCAGGACGGGGATTCCTAGCAGGATCCTCAGTGACCGTGGCACTGTATTCCTTAGTAAGGTAGTAGGTAGGATGTGTGAAATTCTTGGTTGCGACCAAATCCGGTCGTCGCCCTACCGACCCCAATCTAATGGAATGCTTGAGAGATTTCACGGAACTCTCAAGCCTATGTTGGGCAAGGCCAAGGAGAAGGGGGTGGATTGGTCAGATTTTCTCCCCATGGCCTTGTATGCCATTAGACAGGTCCCTTGCCGGTCCACGGGGTATTCGCCCCATGAGCTGGTTTATGGGAGGAGTATGTGTGGCCCCTTAGACCTGCTCTATTCAGGGTGGGTTGAAGATGTGTACCAGGGTATGGATGTTAGTGAGTGGGTGGTGTCTTTACAGGACAAGTTGGCCTTATTACACGATCTGGCAACCGCCCATGAACTGAAAGTGAACGCCAATAGGGCAGAGGTTTTTAACAGACACAAGTCGGACAGGGAGTACAGTGTGGGTGACCAGGTGTTAGTTAGGATACCGGGGTTACACCTGGCTTTGTCGGGTTCCTGGGAGGGTCCCTACACTATATGTGACAAGATCTCCCGGGTCACTTACAGGCTCAAGAGAGAAGGGAGTGAGCATGTCCGCTTAGCCCATATTAATAACTTGAAGACCTATAATCAGCGTGAGATATCCAAGTATTTAGCGGGGATTAGTGTGGTGGCCGAGGAAGATGAGTGCATGAGTGAGTGGGAAGGAAAGAGTTTACTAGGAGACGAGTATTGTGAGGAGTATTGTGAGGAAGATATAGTGAGATTAGTGAGTGAGCATGGGGAGTGTTTTAGTGAGATGCCAGGTTTGTGTGAGTCGGGGGAGTGTAAAATAGTGTTGTCTGAGGGAGCTAAAGTTGTCAACATCCCACCCCGTAACTTGCCTGTGCATATTCGGGAGAAGGTTGAAGTTGAGATCAGGAAGTTGCTGGACGCTGATATTATAGAAGAATGTGATGAGGAGTGGTCCAGCCCCATAGTCCCTATAAAGAAGAAGGATGGGACCATTAGGTTGTGTGTGGATTATCGCGAGGTGAACGCACAGACTCCCTTGAGGCGGTTTTGGTTACCATCCTTGAGGGAGATCATGGACAAAGTGGGGCCCAGTGCGGTGTTGTCCAAGTTGGATCTCACTGCCGGGTTCCACCAGGTGAAGATGGAGGAGGGGTCTAAGAAATACACCACATTCAGTTGCCCCTTGGGGAAGTTCTGGTTCAAGCGAATGCCGTTTGGCCTGAAGAACGCCCCAGCAATTTTCCAGTCCATAATTGAACGTGTTTTGAGACCCGTGAGTGATGTAAGTTGTAACTACATAGATGACGTCGTTGTCTATAGTGAGTCATGGGAGAAGCATGTGAGTGATTTAAGTTCGGTTTTGAGAGTTTTGAGTGAAGCTGGGTTAAAAGTGAAGTGGAAAAAATGTGAGTTTGGGAGGAAGTCCATGTCTTATCTGGGGCACCAGATAGGCAGTGGGTGCATTGGGATACCGGAGGCAAGGGTCAGGGCAATGAGGGAGTACAGGAAGCCAATTACCAGGAAGCAGCTGAGGGCTTTCTTGGGGTCGATCGGGTACTACCGTGACTTTATTCCGAATTTTGCTGACCACTCCTGCCACCTGACTCCGGCCACCTCCCTGACTGCTCCACGGATGATCGCCTGGAGTGAGCAAATGACACGAGCGTTTGGTGAGCTAAAGTCTTTATTGTGTAATGCGTGTGTTCTTTTTATTCCACAAAAGCAGGACCAGCTGAAGATCTACACCGATGCTTCAGGAGGTGGTATTGGCGGGTGTTTGCATGTCGTGCGTGGAATCAAGGAGCTGCCTGTGGCTTTTTACAGCAGGCAATTGAGAGGCCCGGAACAGAGGTATTCAGTGACAGAGCTGGAGTCACTGGCCATTGTGGAGACTGTGCGCCATTTCGACTACTACGTCAGCGGCGCCCATGTTGATGTGGTGACTGACCATCGTGCCTGTGTAGCCCTGATGGCGAGCAGTCATCTAAACAAACGTTTGATGAGGATGGCCCTCAAACTGCAAGACTACGATGTGTCCATCAGTTACCGCCCAGGACGGATGAACGGGAACGCGGATGGGCTGAGCTGCCAGGATTATGACATTGAAGAGGAGGCGAATCAAGGGCTGCCTGTCCAAGAGGTTTCTCAGCCTAGTCGCAAGATGCGCCAAGGCTTGGCGGGGGGGCCTGTGGGGCCAGCCAGCCCAGAGACGGAAGAGAAGCCAAAGAAGAAGGAAAAGAAGAAGAGAGAAGAGAAAGACGAGAAATGAACTCAGAACATTTATGTGTGTGTGTGTCATTTAATCATTGAGTTTTGTGAGCCGTGAATAGGTATAGTGCCGTGTGCAATTCGTGTGTGTAACTTATTTTGTGTCATGTCATGATGTGGGTGTGGCTGGACCAAGGACTATAAGTCTAGCCGCACTTCCGGTTTTGCCAGATTTCAGTTTTCTCAATTACATAAACGTAGCCTAACTAACGTGTGTAATTTGGGCCACTGTGAGGCGAGCGATTAACCTCTCTCCAACCTTGCCGGTGCGCTGCTGATTCTCTGGTGGCAGCCTATCTACCTGACCCCCACAAAGTCCCTATTTTTTTTTTTTCATTTCAGCTTAGTTTTTTAGAAAAATGTGAGAAAAGGCAGGCACTATGGTGAGTGTTGTTATACAAACATGCCCATTCATTCATTTACCTGCTATTTAGAATTGTGTGAGTTCACATGCATTCTATCATTTTGGTGCTAATCTCTTCATTTTTTTGGGTCTGGTATTGGGAAATCTCTGCTGAGGTGTGCTTTTTTTCATCAACTGTAAGTATATATCTTCTCTCCAAAAAGCTACTCTATATGCTCATGTAATGCACATGTCAGAAAGTTAACAAGTCAAGGTTAATACTATAGCAAAAGAGACTGCCATAAAGCCCTCAGAAAGTCAAAAAAACGGTATGGATGAGTATCAAGCATGTAAAAGAGATTTAGAAAGTATAGATCAGTCCCAAGAACATAGAATGGCTGATTCTAATGTCATGCTCATAATAAAATGTCCTTGATTCTACTGAAGAATCCCAGAGATTCAAGCAGTGAATATAAGCAGATAGTCTGGTTTATAAGTTGTTTGACAAGAAAGTCAACATTTCAACCTTGTCTGACTTTAAATGTGCTCTCAATGGTGTCACAATATTTCCAGCAGCACTAAACAATCTTTCTGAGCTGATACTCATTGCACAGACACAGAGATACTTGCAAGCCAATTGAGAAATAATGGAAGATTGAGATAACTTTGTTTCCACCAAATCAAAGGTTTTTCTTCAAAATCCAGCCTAGCAGAGGACTTGTAACGTTCCAATTCTTTCTGAAACTTTTGTTCTGATGATATTACCAGCTGAACTTCATCTGGGTAATTTCTTTTACCTTCAACACCTTTAAAAAAAACAAAAAACTACTGTACCCAAATTAAGTTTCTTCTTTGATGGAGGAAGACATTCTTGACTAGTATTAGCGGGATCAGGTGCATGAGATTGCAAGTGAATACTCTCCATCTCCAGTTTTGTCGGAATACTTTCTACTTCTTCTGAACTAAAGTACTTGGTTTTGAAGCGTGGGTCCAAAAATGAGGCCAATTTTAAAACCATAATAAGAATCCTCACTTAACTGGGAGACAGTGTAATGCTTACCGATGTCAAGACTCCTTGCTTGATATCACTGGTGAGAGTTGAATCAGAATCCTTCTGCTTCAAAAGTTCATTCTTAATCAAATGAAGCAGTGGCAACGCAGCAGATATAGTTACATATTTTTCTCCAGGGAGTAGATCTGTAAGAGATGCCAAGGGACCAAGAGATGCAGTAATGGACTGGAGAACTTCTACATCTTGCCATGTTGGAATTAGGCGAGTTGTTTTTCTGTCTGCACTCAGTACACTGTGGATAGCCTGTTGCTGTTCTAGTATGTGCTTCACCATGGCTCCAGTGGTCCCCCATTTTGTGGGCCAATCCTACTGATTTGTATGATGTATAAATTATAAATTCGTTTGAATCTCAGTATACGAATTGTATACTAATTGTATTAAACTTACAGATACTAAAGAGTGCTGCTTAAAATTGAAGTTTATTTGTGATTTAGATAACTCCCTCTTTCTTTTCCAGCTACCAGAGAAGGCTGCAACTATCTTGTGGCATAAACTCAAAGCTCGGCTACATCGTGGATCATCAGCCAGTGATTTAGTTACACTTAAATGAAGGTTAAGGCCATCGCAGGATAACCTCAACCAGCTAAGTCGCTTAGTTGCATTCACAATATTTGTACCACTGTCAGCTAGTGATACACACTTGAAACTCCACTGGTAGGTCCGACATACCCAGTCTCCTACAAAGAATTAGCTAAAACTTATCCTGTGTGGTTAGCAAGCAGCGACGTTGAAGTTACAAATCATCACTCAGAAAGCGTGCAATGTAGCTAACATTGGAGCCAGTCTACCATCGCTGGACCAAAGATACATTGTTGCTGAAAAATAAGTAATAGACCCTAGCTCAGCCTTTACTCTATCTTTCATTTGAGCATACAATTCTGGAATAGCAGTTCGAGAAAAGTATGACCTGCTAGGTAGCTCATAACGACTATCCAACGTTTACACAAGCTGTCTAAATCCATGTTTTTCAACTGTATGAAGAGGCAAACAATCTTTAGTTAGGTACAACATCACAGTATCAGTTAACTCTTTCAATTTTAATTTATTCTATAAATTTGAAGGGATTAGCATCCAATAGAGGATTCTGGTGACAGGGACCTTTTTTATACTTCAGATTGAAGGAATAACTTCATCAAGCTGTGGTAATTCCAAATGATACAGCAGCAACAGGAGTACTGTTGAGTGTTCAGTTGCATAGTTCTGAATTCAAGGAAATGATTCAGAGTGGTGAATAGTAGGCAAAGAAGTGCTAAGGCTAACCTTACAAGAACTCAAACATTGGCAGAGAAGGTAGAGGAGTTGACGGTGAAAAAAGTGGAACTTGAAGATATTCTAAGAAACTAGAAGTTAAATATACCACAGACAGGCCCGTAGCCAGAGCTTCGCATTGGGGGGTTCGGATTTTAAGACGCAATAAGCCACACCTACTTTTGTTTCCTCGTTAATTCTTCTACAATACTAAAAAACGAAAGATAAGTGCACTAATTTGTTCTAGCTAGGTATTCAACTTCAAAACTATAATTCATTAAACACTGTTGATATGTGAGAGAAAAGCGGTATTATTCTCGTGTAACCAGGCTTCTAACCACTACGGTGAGCTGTATCTAAACAGTGCAACATTAATTCGCCTTATTCGTACTACAAGTTATTTAATAGTACGGCATGTGAACTGCCCGTTCAAAATGTATTGGAAAAATCGAGTGAAATAGCACTGGACCAAGTGAAATGTCACGGTAGCTTAAGTAAGAGTAAGTGCACAAACATGCAGCTCTAGCCTTGGAAATGTACAGTTGTAGTTTCTAGTTGGAGACAACGTCATTCTTTAGCGCAGAAGCTATACCCCTATTAGACAGAGTTTTTTTCAACAGATTAGGAGGAGCCATCGATTAAAGCAAAGTTCATAGTAGCCACACTGTAAATGATCTTTAGCTTACTGTAGTAGCTCGTGCAGTTTTATAAAGCTGGCCTACTAACCATGCTATTCGAGATTAATAGCACGAACAACGCGAGCGCTACTGATTCTTAATAGAACAGGTTACCCGTGTTATCACTCGCTAGTAGTAGGCCAGTGTGTGTTTTTTTTAATCATTTGCAGTGTAGCTACACTAGATAGTGCACTTACTATCTGTATATTTGAGGTTTAACTTTCTCAGACATTTCCGACGGCTCCCTTTCTAATCTGTTGAAAAAAATCCTTTGCTTGTGCTATTAATATCGAATCACACGCACTTTATAAAGAATAGATGTAACGTAGCAAGCTTTACTCATGCCGATATGAGAGCGAAATTTGTATCCAAGTAGCTGAATGTTTATTAGGTCACTTGGACTCAGACTAGGCCAGAAACAGCAGATAATTCAAGCTCAGGTTCAGCACGATTGAACAGATGACTATACACCAGAAGTTATATGTGGGGTGTGGCTAAAATATTTACTTCCGGTCACTCTAAAGGGGGGTTCGACCGAACCCCTCGAACCCCCCCTGGCTACGGGTATGCACAGAAGAATGTAAATCATGGTGAGTAAGTTAATGAAGAGGAAAAACAGTTGAAATTTCCTATCATTTTAACTGATAAAAAATGGAGAGGAAAAGCTTAGGCCAACATAGATGGATTTTATTGGGACAATGGAATTCTATATTTGAAACTTGTTATCTGAAACAAATAATTCCTGTGGGGTATAGACAGCAATTACTGACTCTGGCACAAAATTGCAATAAACATTTGCCTTACAAAGAAAAAGAGAGCGCATCATGAAATTGCTGAGTGGTGCAACAGATGTGCAGTATGTCAGAAAGAAACAGAACTAAAGCACCTAGAGCACCAATGGAGGAGAAGCCAGTGATGATATTTCTGTTTGAGAAAATTATGACTAACATTATCTGACCGTTTTAATGATCAAAGGCAGTCAATAAGTAGTACCTTATGGCATAAACAGATCTTGCATTGAAACACTCTGAAGCAATACTATTGAAAGTGTTGAACTTGCAGCTGAAGGACTATAGGAAGTATCTGCACTAAATGGCATCCCAAGACGTATTCTTTCTGGGAACAAATCTGATGGGAAAAGTTATGGAACAATTATATCAGCATCTGAATTTAGATAAAATTGACATTTCTCCATACCATTCCAGAAATGAAAAAGGAGTCGGAATTGTTAAAAGCTAATCTACTGTAAGATTTTATTATGCAAACTCTGCAGGCAGTCTGTAATAGCTAATTACGCGATTAATAACCAGATAGTCTGGCTATGATATCCAGATATTAGTTTTTAATATTCGATCCAGCTCTAGTTAAACGTAAATAAGTCTTAAGAAAATTATGACATGAGTACGAGAAATTAATGAAGGTAAATAGGTTTCACTTTGTTCATCTAGTATACTTGGCAACATGGATACTGCTTGGACAAGAGTTTTAAAGTTTTGAGAAAAGCCAGCCTAGTAATGCGGAATTTGATTTGCCAGGAAAAGTCAAGTAAAAGAAAAATGTAGTCCATATCATATCAATCATGTAGACTAAAGTTATGAGAGTTATGGTTAGAGGATCCGGATGAAATCAATTTAATTATTTGTTTGTTTTTGTTGTTGTTTTTTTGTTGCAGGGAGACAAACTTATAAAGGAACAAGAACAGGAACTTGAGACATTACAAACAGATATATCTACAGTTTTCTGAAATGAACCAACATTGGTGAGGTCAAACTTATTGGACCTCCATAAGCATTATCACCAGCAAACAAAGATGGAGTTAATCAAGAAATAACTTTACTGCAGGAGAAAGATATCATAGTGTCATCCAGTGATATTTCCGATAGTGCCCATTGTTAAACCTAATGGATCATGGATCCATATGACTGTATGGATTTTTGCAAGTTGAATGCAATCACAGTGCCAGATTTATGAAGTGTTCCAGTGAATCAAGAGATTATGGAAGTAATGTTGGCAAAGCCAGTGGAGTTTGCATCACCATATATTGATGATGTATTAATTTAATCAATAAATTGGGATGATCATCAGCAACATATAAAGGAAGTATTGGCAGCATTGAAACAGGATTAATGAACAGTAAAGCCTTCAAAGTGTTTGTGGGGGAAAATTGGAATATTTTGGGACATTTATTGGGAATGGACTAGTTGAACTACCTTAGGCAAAGCTCTAACAGACAATGAAGTCCCAGACACAAAAGCACAATTGAGATCATTTTTTGGGATTGGTAAGTTACCACAGACGTTTTGTGGATTTCCAGATCAAGCTAAGTCTACACGTGAAGCAATACTTGTGGTAGCTTGAATAATATAGTAGAAAAATAGCAGCAGTTTGATCCTAATTGTTTGGATTAAATCAACCTTCCTTGTGAGTTTAAATAATTAATGTGTTGCTAATAACTCTCTCTCTCTCTGCTTTGCTTAATAGTTGTCTTCTGTAGAATAGTAAGATTAGCGAGTCTGGTTTAGAAATCTAAAAAAAAAATTAAAAAACAGGACTGTGCTTCAAGTCTGGTAAAAGGAAGAGTATTACCTTGTGTTGAACTAGCTATTACTTTCATTTTCACAGGAATGATTTTTTAAAAAGAATTAATTTACTTAACTAGCAGCTAATTCAAACATAAATCCAGTTCAGGACTGCACGCAGAAAGCCACTAAATTTTAATTACATTCAAGGTAAACAAAATGTATGCATTTACAAGTTGCAGACCCTTTCCTAGCATAGTAGGGTCTGGCCCCCTTTGCACCATTGAAAACTCATGCTGAAGCACTTGGAACTCAATAATGAAAGAAAGTATTCGAAACTTAACTCACTGCAGAAGTCAATTTCAATATCCAGTGTGCAACTGTGAGCACTATGTTTTATTTGTAACTCCAGTAACGCCTACTACCACGTGGCAAAGATGTCAACTATGTAGTGGTAGTAAACTAAGGCTCAGGGCTTGAAACAACAACAGAGAATTAAAATACAATTTCTATTAACTATGTAAACCAAGCAGAAAACTTCTAAACTTATTAACTGGATGTTAAAAAAAGTTGAATTCCCGGGAAGTCCAAGTTGTAGTATTTACCTACTATTTACAGATACTTCCGTACATTCTAGCAGCTAATTTTTGTAATATCCCATGTTTATGGAGCCCAAACAGTCCTGACTATATTAATTAATGCATGTATCGATACACTGTAATTCCTGCAGAGATGGACATTTTCTGCAGAGTACTGGACTGAGCTGTATTTATATTATAAGGAGGCAAGACTCACATCAAGGGAAATCTTAAATCATTTTTATTATTAGATATATTCTCTCTCTTTCACAGGCTTTTTTTAAACAACCAAATATTTTTTAGTTCTGTATTGTTTAAAGTCCATCAAATAAGGTCTTACCTACCTTTCACTGCAGTCAAAGAAATATACTAATATTCGCTTTATAAATGCAGTACACAAAAAATAAATGAAATAAAAACAGTACACTAAGAAAATCTTTAAATACATAACAAACTTGACTTACCAAATTCACTCGAAAAAGACAGGGCATGTTGAATGTCTTCTTTTAATGACACTTTACCGATGTCACTCAATAAACTGCACAAACCTCTCCAAGTGCCTGGATATTTCCAATCAACCCGTGACTGGACAGTCAGCCACATTTCAAACAGTTTTATGACACAATCCATATTACTAGCTTGTTCCCTTTCTATCACACTTTGCTGACTCGGTGATAATCCAACAGTATCAGCCACTGCTTTCCAATCTGAAGTTAATTCATGGCATACTTTCAGTTCCTCATCTCCACTCTCCCCTCTCCACTTCATAGACTGAAGTAATATCAAGTCCAAATTATCATCTGCAAAATTTGATCATATACATATATATATATATATTTATTGCAGCTTTGATATTTTTACTTGAATATTTCCGCATCACGCGAGCGTTCTGTATTCTCCCATATTGTACGGTTTATATTGTACGGTACACTACGCATGCGCGTAGCGAGTAAAATCAATGAAAATTGAATTGTAACCGGTTGAGAAAAAATATCAAGGCAGCAATAAATCACTTATCACACTCGTCGTACAATATGGGAATGATATTTTACTCTCACGCCACATTTTCACTCGCCTTTGGCTCGTGAAAATATTTTGCGTGCTCGTAAAATATTTTCCCATATTGTACTCTGACTCGTGCTATAAGTATTATATATATTTATTGCACCTTTTATATTTTTAATTGAATATTTCCGCATCACGCGAGCGTTCTGTATTCTCCCATATTGTACGGTTTATATTGTACGGTACACTACGCATGCGCGTAGCGAGTAAAATCAATGAAAATTGAATTGTAACCGGTTGAGAAAAAATATCAAGGCAGCAATAAATCACTTATCACACTCGTCGTACAATATGGGAATGATATTTTACTCTCACGCCACATTTTCACTCGCCTTTGGCTCGTGAAAATATTTTGCGTGCTCGTAAAATATTTTCCCATATTGTACTCTGACTCGTGCTATAAGTATTATATATATATATATATATATATATATATTCCACCCTAGATAACTTCACAATGATATTTTTACATTGAATATTGTTTTGAGTATTCCATATCATACAATGTTCCATATATTGAACACTGCATACTGGATGCTCAAAACTGCCTGTGCTTCACTCTGGACAACTGATTTTTTTTAAGTATGGTGGAGTCACATGTGAATGACAAGACTTTTTTATGGCTGTAATGAAGAGAGGTAGGGTAGAACACAAACCTGGTAGCTTATTTCCTTCAGCAGGAAGCTTGGATAGACATATACATGATTGCAGTGAAAAGAATGTTGCATTTTGACAGACGAAAAGTGTTTTTGGACATTAAAAGCAAGGAGAAAACATTAAGAAGGCAACAAAAAAATGCTGTTTTGGAAAAATGTGACGGCTATGAGAAAATCGACTGTTGACAATAAATCAAAATCGAGTAAACGCATAGTAAAGTTAATTTACCTCAATTTTTTCAAATATTTAATTTTGGCGTTTTCTGACACCTTTATTATCAAACTACCGAAAATTAAAATTTCGGCTGATTGGGAGAAGGCGGCTTCATAGATAAAAAAGGGTTTTAGTTATGGTGGTCTACTGTTCTAATAGCACCCAGCTACATTTTGAGAATGCAGGTTACTCTTTCTATGACGATACCGCGGATACACTTGTTTTGCTGGAAGATTTCCTACATTAGTTGAGCATGATTTTTTCCTATAATTGTTTAGCAAGAAATTTTCTACACTTGGTTTGCCATAGTTACATGCATTCAAGTTGCAAGAAATTTTAGTGCACTTCATTTGCACCAATTACAGATTTCAAATATATATAAACACCAAGGTTGGGGTCAAATACATAAGTATTTGTATTTAAGGTGTATTTAGATACTTTTTTGAAGTATTTGTATTTGTATTTTAAGATTTAAAAAGTGAAGTATTTGTATTTCAAATACTTTTAAAAATATCATAAGGTAGGAATGCGAGCTTTTGTATAAATAGAAAATAGAAGATCTGGAACATATTTCTATTGGACAGATTCATTCTATTGTTTAATTCTGGAAAATACAAAATCAAGTATTTCTTGGTCCAAGCTATAGTAATAATTAATAGCTCCATCTCCTTTAGTGAAAAGCTGCTGTTAAATTAATTTCCAAGAAAGTCTTGACAATTGTAAATCTTGGGCTTGACAATATTGCTGCCATTGTCTGTAGTCATGCAGACATGATACTCAATTGATTGATTCCACACTTTCATTGTTGTCTTCATTTTTCAAAGATTTCGCAATAACTTCGGTAGTGTGATTTTCTGGCAAAAATTAGCTTTGAAGACATTTACTCTGGAGCTTCCACTGGATCGATATAGTGTATAGTATAGCTATATCATGTCCAGGTTGAGTTCACGTGACCACAAATGCAGCAAATGAGGAATACACTTGGGCGAAACCGGAAATCAATTTAGGTACAAACCCCGGAAGTGTAGCTACTTCCGTTCAAAAGTTATTAACGGTTTCTACCGCAACCACCTGAACATCTATAAAACCCGCACTTGACCTGTTCAGGTCACGGCATCTGAACAGGCAAGAGCAAGTCACACCTCCGAAGCCACACCTCCGAAGCCACACCCACCAGACCAGACAAGAAGAAGTCACGCCTACGAAGACACGCCCACTGAGTAACCTCAAGCCAAGCTGAAGACTTATAAACATTGAACTTATATATTGATGACTCTTACCATATACCATGTAATTCAATGCATAATGATTATTCATACACAACCAATGCTGTTATCACCCTAGTCATACTTTCATAAGTCTTATAATTCATATGTGTATGTTGTCAAAAAGATTTCATCAGTACTGTCAAAGGTCTGAGTTAGTTTTGAGTGTGTACTCCACGCTGCCACCGCAGTCGTCTCCTGCAATCCGCCCGTTGGCGACGTAGACACTGTCGGGCTAGCTCTGCGCTGCGCACTTAGAGTCTGACTTTGCCGAGACAGGAAAGTGTATCTTGACACCTGGTCCTTCGCGCACCGGTGAAGCCAGCATTTTTGCTTCGCCTGAACCTCTCAAGTCTCGAAGACCACGCCCCAGCTAGTGGAAATTACGACTCCACGGACATGACCAAAGTAGTAGAGCTGCTAAGCAATTATAATGTGCACTTTTCGATAAAAGTATGAAACTTTATACATCAATTCTACACATAATGGACTTCGTTTTGTGCAAAAATATCATTTTTTTCTATTAAATCATGATCTATTACTGTAATTCATCCATTTGTGGTATCATTTGAAGTGTCTTCTACTAAGGAATATTTTTAAATTTGAATCAAATTCATAGCTAGTATGGTTCAATAGTTATGACCACTTTTATACTTTACAATACGTGATTAATTAGCATGTTAACACATATAACCTGTCATGCCTTGCATGCAGTTGCAAGTTCATTCTTGCCAGCTGGTCAGTGCTTCAAATAGAATTCTCCTGGCATATGGTAAGTAGTTAGATAGCTGCTTACTGTTTACCACTGCATGCTGTATATGTTATAGTGACACTGTCGAGTTCTGTTGCCATGGCAAAGCGGCATTCTTTGGCAGATGCTTCTACACCCACACCATCCAAGAAGTCTTGTATCACAGACTGGAAGCTTTGTATTCTTTGCCGGAAGGACACTAAAAACAGGTTTGGAATGTCCAGCCAGATCTCTCAAAGCACCTATTGGTAGTGGCTACAAATCATTGGCAGAGCACCTTGTTCAGTTTAAGATGCATGATCTAGATATTAGAAGGCTAGATGATGGAGATGGCATTGAAAAGCTACAATGATGAGGCACAATGCTTGCTGGCATAAAGCATGTCGGGTAAAGTTTAGCCAGACTAAGCTTGAGTGGCTAAAGAGAAAACATACTGATGCTAAGAATGTCGGGGTGAAGTCTTAGCCTATGCAGACTCGTTCCAACCATGAGAGTGTTGAGCTTGATGAGGATAGATGTTTCTTCTGTGATGAACCAGCCAGTTCTGCATGTCTTCACAATACTTCCACTTATGATATTGACAGGAAAGTTCGCAAATGTGCACTTGAGCTTGAAGATAGTTTACTTCTGTCCAAACTAGCACCAGGTGATATGATTGCCCTTGAAGCGAAGTATCATGGTAGATGTCTTGTAGGATTGTACAACAGAGCTAGGAAAGCAAGAGCCATGCATGGTGGCATACATGGAAGATTTTCGTATGGAAGAGGGTGTTGCCCCAGTCTTCAAATTGGCTGACCTTGCTCACCTATACAAAGTACGCCTGGAACAACTTGGAGTTGCTAATGAAGGCCGTGTTCATACATCGAGACTAAAATTGAGGTTGCTTTCTGTCTTCCCTGATCTCACAGCACATCTTCAGGGGAGAAATGTAATGCTTTCATTCAATGATATCGGTGATGCTCTCAAGAAGGCTAGTCATCACGATAGTGATGTTGAAATATTGACTATCGAACACTTTCAGTTAAGTGGTCTCATTGAAACTTATCTATCATCATGCATGCATACACTATCTATTTATAAACGCAATCAATTACTTAACTATTATCATACGTTCGTTTTTCTTTTTTGGCTGACGTCACCTTAACAGGTTCTGATGCTGGCTACTCTTGATTAAAGCTATTAACCAACAGGTTATGGGCCCAGGACATTGACCTAACAGTCGTAGTGGTCTCATTGCTGGTAGAGTCAGATAATGGCAGAATCGAAGGGCGCATCTGTGACTCCGCTGAACAGCTCGAACTATGCTACATGGAAAATCCAGTGTAAGATGGCATTAATTAGGGAAGGGCTGTGGGGAATAGTGAGCGGAGAGGAAAACCCTCCAGAAGGAGTTGGTGAGCAAGCGAAGTATGCTCAGAGAAGGGATAAGGCCTTGGCTACTATAGTCTTGGCGATCGATCCTAGTCTTCTTTATCTTCTGGGTGCAGACCCAAAAGATCCTAAGGAAGTGTGGAAAGCTTTAGCTGATCAATTTCAGCGGAACACGTGGGCGAACAAGCTGGAGCTAAAGCGGAAATTGTTTTTACTAAAGTTAGCAGAAGATGGCTCAGTACAGGATCATGTCAAGTCATTAACTGAAATCTTTGATGCCCTTACAGTAATAGATGAACCTAGGAGGAAGATCGTGTAGTCTACCTCTTAGCCAGTTTACCAGAAAATTACAACGTTATTGTCACAGCTCTCGAAGCCAGTCCAAAAGTACCTGAATTCTCTATTGTTACAGAACGCCTTCTGCACGAAGAAAAGAAAATTAAGAGTCGTGTGAGTGTACCTGAATCTGGTAGTGAAGAAGCACTTGCTGCCAGGTCCAAAAGGTTCAGGTGTCATTTTTTCCACAAAGTCGGCCATTTCACGAGAGACTGTGTGGAATTTGCGAAGGTCAGAGGTCAGTCACGTTCACAGGAGTCAACGAAAAAGGCCAAGAGTGGTGCTGCATTCAAGGTCACCATTTCGCCTGAAGTTGAATCTGATGAGAGTGTTGGGCTAGTTGTTCAACATGCCCTTACCATCGGTACAAGATGTCAGAGTCGGTGGATACTAGATTCAGGTGCCACTTGTCACATGTGCAACCATGAATCTTATTTTGAGCACATTCATGGTCTTGACAATCTGATGAAAATCACCCTTGGAGATGGAAGTACCTTGCAGGCAGCTGGTAGAGGAAATGTTGTTGTGCCAGTGAGATTTTATGATGGGAAAGTAAAGAACTGCACACTATATAACGTATTGTATGTGCCTGGTCTCTCCTATAATCTTTTAAGTGTACCTGCCGCGGCCAGGAGGAACAAAATAACAACCTTTACAGGCTCTACGTGTGAGATAAGGAGTGACAGTGGAAGACTCGTTGCGTGTGGACACAGAGAAGGTAGCTTATACTATCTGGATTGTGATAGTAGTAATGAGCAAGTTCACTCTTCTTCCTGCAGTGATAAAATTACTGGAACAATGTGGCATCGCAGATTTGGTCATCTTGGTCTTTATGGTCTCAAGGCACTTCTGAAGCACTCGATGGTAGATGGATGTGAATGATTTTCCAGAGAGTGAAATTTGTGAATCCTGCATAAAGGCTAAGGCACACCGACTACCCTCTGAAGCAAGCTCTGTGAATCGTGCTCAGGAGCCACTTGGGCGGATACATAGTGATGTGTGTGGAAAAATGGGAACTAAATCTCTCAGTGGCGGCGAATACTTCGTCACCTTTATTGACGACTATACTCATTATGTGTGGATCTATATCCTGAAGAAGAAGGATGAAGTACTGCAATACTTTTGTAAGTGGAAGGAAATGGTGGAGCTTGAATCTGGAAGAAAGGTGAAGATAATATGTTCAGATAATGGAGGTGAGTATACCTCATTTGCATTCAGTTCTTATCTTGCCAGCAAAGGAATAAAGCATGAGTTCACAGTTCCTCACACACCCGAGCAAAACGGTGTGGCTGAAAGGCAAAACCGCACTTTGATAGAGTGTGTACGAGCTATGCTGAATGATTCCGGTCTACCTCATCGTTTCTGGGCAGAAGCACTTTCCACTGCTGTATACGTTCGAAATCACAGTCCAACTAAAGCTCTGCAAAGTATGACACCTTGTGAAGCTTGGCATGGTATAAAGCCTAATGTAAAGACTTCACGTATTTTTGAATGCAGGGCCTATGCACATGATCCCAAAGTTGAAAGGAGAAAGCTGGAGCCAAAGGCAAGAAAGTGTGTTTTGCTGAGGTATGGAGAACAGAAGAAAGGGTATCGTCTGTTTGATATCAGCTCAGCGAAAGTCATTCACAGTAGGGATGATGTGTTCAATGAATCCTCAATGCCTGGAATTAAGAAGGAACCAGGAGAAAGTGAGGAGAAGTTCATCACCGTCAGCATACCTGAAGAACATGGAATAGCTGATAGCACTGAGTGCACTGAAGGGGAAGATTTAATTCCTGAAACAGTTGGGGCAGAAAATGACAGCTGTAACCGAGGTGAAGATAATCAAGAACCAATACCAGCACCTGTGCGAAGATCTTCTTGAAATATTCAACCACCGGATAGGTATGGCTCCTCGTTAATTGGTGTTGATGATGAACGAGCTCCAATGTCAGTGTCAGAAGCCCTATCTTCGTGTGATAAATAGAAGTGGAAAGAAGCCATGGAATGAGAAATGAAGTCGCTTTACTTAAATGATGTGTGGGAATTGATGGAGCCTCCTGAAGACCGAAAGATAATTGGAAGTAAATGGATATTTCGTAAGAAAGTTGACACTAGTGGTACTGTTAGTCGATACAAGGCACGTCTTGTTGCTCAAGGCTGCTCGCAGAAGCCTGGCCTTGATTATGAGGAAACTTTTAGTCCTGTTGTCTGTTTTGAGTCAATTCGATCAGTAATTTCAATCAGTGTCCAGAAGAATTTGCAACTCCATCAAATGGAGGTCACAACTGCCTTTTTACATGGGGAACTAGCAGAAGAGATATACATGAAACAGCCTGAGGGCTACATTGAGTCAGGCAACGAGCATCTAGCTTACAGACTTAAAAAAGTATATATGGTCTCAAACAGGCACCAAGATGCTGGAATCATGCTCTTGACAACTGCTTGAAAAAGATGAATTTGAAGCAAAGCCTGAGTGATCCATGTGTTTACATTTCTTCTGGTTTGGAGTTTCTGGTGGCCGTCTATGTTGATGACATTATTCTGGGAGGAAATAATGGCATCAGAATAAAGGAGGTTAAGAAAGAATTGAGCAAGAAGTTTGAAATGAAGGATCTGGGTAAACTGCATCATTTTCTTGGGGTTGCCGTTAATCAGGATCAGAAAACAGGAAGTATATGGATTGGTCAAGCCTCCTATATAAGAAAGCTGCTTCAAAAATTTGAAATGTCTGATTGTAAGCCTGTCAAATCTCCTGCTAATCCAGGTGTCAAACTCACGTCCAGTGGAGATGGTGACTATGTTTGTGATGAGAAGATTTTCCGAGTCTTAATTGGAAGTCTACTGTTTTTGTCAACCAGAACCCGCCCTGACATTGCATATGCTGTGGGATGCGCTGCTCGTTTTTGCAGCAATCCAACCAGAGAGCATTGGACAGCTGCTAAGAGGATTCTGAGATATTTGAAGGGAACAGTGAACCTTGGCCTACTATATAGTCCCACTGGATCACCAGACTTCGTAGGATACTGTGATGCAGACTGGGCAGGAGATATGCAAGATCGAAAATCAACGTCCGGCTATTTGTTCATGCAAGGAAGTGCAGCTATCACATGGCGAAGTTGCAAGCAATCTTGCGTATCTCTGTCCACTACAGAAGCGGAATATGTAGCGCTTGCTGAAGCAGCTCAGGAAGCTGTATGGCTGCAGAAACTGAACAGTGACCTTCTTGGCAGTAATGTTAGCAACACACTAATATATGAAGACAAAAAGTCAGATAAGCCGACGAAGAACCAAGCACATTGAAATCAAGTATCATTATATTCGTGAACTTGTGGACACTGGTCGCATTAATCTTGTGTATTGTCCATCTGAAGAGATGATAGCAGACATCCTTACCAAAGGACTCTCAGTGCCTCAATTTGAAAAGTTGCGTACTTTGGCAGGAATGTGTGAATGCTTTGATTGCTGAAAGTGAGAAGGAGTGTTGAAATATTCACTATCGAACACTTTCAGTTAAGTGGTCTCATTGAAACTTAACTATCATCATGCATGCATACACTATCTATTTATAAACGCAATCAATTACGTAACTATTATCATACGTTCGTTTTTCTTTTTTGGCTGACGTCACCTTAACAGGCTCTGATGCTGGCTACTCTTGATTAAAGCTATTAACCAACAAGTGATAATGATGCTATGCATTTGGCACAAGCAGCAAAAATAGTAAGGAAAGAAATCTTTGGCCAAGCCTTTCCATTTCTCAGCTCCTGATGTTTAACAGCGTTAAACACACATGAGCTACTCCAATTTATGTGGCACTGAAAATTCATGCCATTACGCGCAGTAGGAACTTGATTGATACACTTTTTAATCAAGGCATGTGTATCTCTTATGATCGTCTTTTGAACTTGACATCCGACATAAGCAATACAATCTGTGAGCAATATAGAGTAGATAGGTTGGGTTTGTGTGTCCCCCTAAGTTGCGTTGCGGTGTCCATACATCAGCAGCAGTTGACAACTTAGACTACAATCCTACTTCTTCTACAGCAAAGGATTCATTTCATAGAACTGGCATATCACTAATCCAGCATCTGTCTAGTGAATCTGAAGGATATGATCGCGGTGTGCAGATATCTAGTCGGAGTCCCTCTGGTACATCTCAGTCCATAGTTCCTTTGCCCTCATACTACACGAATGTGCCACCAGGATATATCAAGACAAAATAATTTACTGTACCTGCTGCTGGTGATCATGTTAGATCTGATACACTCTTGTATGTTGAAAGGGCGAAAGAAGGAGAGATCGAATGGCTTAACTTTGTTACTGCAGCTCTCAGCAAAGAGAAATTGGATGACAGAGATTGGGTCTCCTGGTCTGTTTATCATGCAAGCATCCAAACGAATGAAATTCCACCTGCTGCAATCAATGCTTTGCTACCACTATTCACAGAGAGTGCGCATTCAGTAGCTATGATCAAACACTCCATGACTATTGTTCAAGCAGCCATTCAACATCTCAACCCTGGCCAGGTTCCTATTCTTACTGCCGATCAACCTCTGTTTGCTCTTGCTAAACAAATCCAGTGGACTTGGCCCAACCAATTCGGAGAAAGCCTCTTTATAATCATGTTTGGTGGCCTGCACATTGAAATGGTTATTTTGAAGGTAACAGTAGCACCTTATAAGTGTGTGATGTATAACATGTCTTCATTATTGTAGGTTCTTGGAGATTGGCTAGATGGTAGCGGATGGATCAGTGCTCTGGTACAGGCTAATATTATAAGTTCAGGTACAGCCAATTCATTTATCAATGTCAGCCACGTGACAAAGACTAGGCATGCGCACCAAGTGACTGCAGCAAGTATCCATACTGTACTACTTCGTGCTTATGCTGAGTACAAGTCAGAAGAAACAGAAATTTTGTCTCTGGAGAAATGGTGTGAACTCAGAGCTCAGCAGAGTGTTCATTTTCACTACTGGTTAAAAACTCTTGCACTGGAAACCTTGATGTTGCTGTTTGTCAGATCAATTCGTGAAGGCAACTTTCAACTGTACTTGGAATCTCTGACAAAAATTGTACCTTGGATGTTCGCACTTGACCACACGCACTACTCTAGGTGGTTGCCAGTACACATTCGAGATATGACCTTGCTATCAGAGAATCATCCCAGAATCTATGCTGAATTCTGTGCAGGAAAATTTGTTGTTCATAAAACTTGCAATAAGTTCTCAGCCATGTCAACTGATCAATGCCATGAGCAGAACAATGCTGTCATCAAAGAATCAGGTGGGGCTGTAGGACTTTTGATGAACCCAGGAGCTTTACGACGGTGGACAGTGGCAGGTCCAGAAATTGTAAGGATGGTTAATGAATTTGAAGCACTACAGTCTCGTAATCAGACCACTGATCATCGCCACCATGAACAACACCGTGGAGTCCAGACTTCCTTCTTCAACGAAGTGAAGTCTTTGGTTGCTGTGATTGAAGAAATGGGCAATCCATTTTTGGAGCAAAGCCAAGATCTCTTGGTTCTAGACACAAGGGATATTCTACACCCATCTGTAGGAGAATCGGTGAGGAAAGCTGAAGAACTTGGTGAGAAACAGTACAACACCTTTGTTGATGAGAGACTTGTTAAACGTGAGGTGCCTATTACAGATGTAATCCACAAAAACAAGTTGGTTTTGCTTAGTCACCCACCACCAAAGCCCTCAAAGCAAAAGATGCAAGTTACAGCTTTGAAAAATGACTGTAACCTCTTTTCACGTCTCTACATTTCGTGTCAAACAAGATCAGGGGACTTAGAGACTTTCTTCATGCATGAGAACCAGGCTACTCCACCATCGCTATCATTGGGAGGAAAGCTTCGCCTTGGTAACAAAGCTGACCTTCTCAGCTGCCTTGGATTAGAGGAAGTGCAGTCCACATGCACACCTGCTGTAGATGCCAAATTGCTTGATGGTGCAGCAGTAGTTCAGATGCTCAATCCTGGCATGGCACAGACTTTTCAACAATATTCAGACCTAGTATTTCTTCCTTATATCTCCAATCAGCTAACAACTGCCAGGCGGGTAGATATAGTGTGGGATGTATACATTCCAGACAGCTTGAAAGGCTCTACCAGGCAAAAGAGAGGAAAGGGTGTTCGAAGACGAGTGGCCCCAAGTACTCAAATCCCTAAGAACTGGAAAGATTTCCTTCGTGTGGATGAAAACAAAACAGAACTGTTCAAATTTTTATCACAGCAAGCTATACATTTACCAATTGATGAAGGAAAAGTTATTTATGCAACTGATGGAAGCAATGTACATACTACCATGGCTAATGCTGTCTTGACAAACCTCTCTCCTTGCTTACATGAAGAAGCAGACACCCGACTTTTAATGCATGCAGCAGATACAGTCATGAAAGGTCACAGAAAGTTGTGTGTGCGCACGGTAGATACCGATGTTATCGTGATTGCAATTTCAATGTTCAACCAATGCATTTATCAAGGTAGTGTCAACGATGCCAGGAAGCAACTATTTACACAGAAATCACGCAGCATGGAGAACATACCACCAACGAAGGGTTCCCTTGTACAGCATATCAAACGTGCAAGTTATCAAGCGAATTGCTGGAACAGAGCCCTATATCTAGATCCACGTCTTCCATGTCCAATAGACTGGGGGTGGCAGAAAGATGACGCAGGATGGCAGCCTTTATGGACTAATCTGCCAGAAGTTTCTGAGTCTTGTCATGAGCTTACTCACTGTGGGTGTAAAACAGGATGCAGAGGGAGGTGCAAGTGCCTAAAGGCAGCATTGAAGTGTACTCTTCTTTGTGCATGTTCAGGAACTTGTGAAAACGGAACGCGTTAAAAACCAACAATTCTACTTAACATAACTTATGAACAGATCAAGATATGAACATTGTGGAAGTGCCAAATTCTTTCTTACGTTGAGACCTTTAATTTGATACCTATATTGAGTATATTTGAATAATATTTGATGATAAAAGTAATTTTAACCCATTTATCACACCCTAACTTACGCCTAGAAATCGCCAAAGGTCAATTCAAAGGTGGTTCTACCTCCAGCAAATAAGCTCATTATATAATAAAACCACATACAAAATCTCATGCTTTTATCACTAAGTGCACATAACCTTTGATTTTCTTAGCTTAACCGCTCTACTAAAGATCATAATACAGAGTTGGGTATTTCATCTTGAAATTTGGCTCTCTCAGTAGAATACAATTGTGGAATTTCTGTGTCAAAAAAAATACTTTCGGTTGTGAGGTTGATACCGTGGACCAAAGGTCTTCAACATTGAGCAAAAGCTAGGCTTGTCCAATGCTAGAATGGGATGACCATCTTTAACTAAGAAATAAGCTACAGATTCATTAAATTGCTTCTATTTCCTTCCTTTTATTACACAATTGAGCACTCTTGAGCACAGTTCCAAGTGTGAGCTCATCTGGAGGTTGTTGGTGGTCTCAATAACTTCCTTTGATCACTTACCTCTTGCCAAGCGCAGTCACCTCACGGTGCAGTTGTGTGATGTATCCTCATGAAAGTGAGCAGAGAGGATAAGCAGATAGGAAGTGACTGTGCTTAGCTGTCGACAGTTCTGCAACAGGACTGGCAAACTGCAGTATCACCATCCACTATTTCTCCAGTGCTACTTTTCCGCAGTTCTACATAACCCCAAACACACTCTGCTCTTAGTTCCAGGCTTGCAACTAGTTCTTCCACGGAAAAAAAAAATCTCAAAACTTTTTGGCGGCATGCGCAATGTGTGGGTATACTCATGACAACTAGTCGGTATTGGGTATTTCGAGTGTGCAACATATATTGTACAATACTGTATAAAAATAGTTGCTATTAACTACATACTGTTAAATAGTCCAGGTTGTTTTTTACTAGAAAGTTGGCAACTATGATTTTCTTCTTTAAAATCCAAATGACATTGTGCTAAGTAAGTCTGATATACCATATTGTCATTGAAAGGTCACTGAATGACAAAAAAAAATTTTGAGCACAAATACTCCTAGTTAGTACAACACAAACTACACCTTACCTAATGTAATAGGACCAGGATTCTTTTCAATGTCTCCACACAATAGCAGTAACATCTTCATTGCCCAATTCATCACATAATTACTCCCACAACGCAGATATGCACAAATGCAATGATATAGCGAACAAATTGTGTTCATAATTTTCCATCGATCTATACAGCTGTATAGTTTGCTTTCCGTAACATTATTTCTTGAACTAAATGAGGGAACTTTACGTAATTTCGTAGTCACCAAAGAAAAGCTGCATTTCCTAGAATTTTTCAAAATCCAGCATCTCCCTGTGCTGTGATTGCACGATAAATCAAGTTTTAAAGGTATTCGTTTCCCTTCACATTGTAAGTCAATCATAGGCAGGTTACGTGAATGCTTCTTGTCACAATAACTCGACTTATCTAAATAAGATAAAAATATGAATTAAGTCTTAGTTGAACTTATTATTGATTCAATGAATAGTTCTCTATATAGCATGTTTAACATTTATACAGAATTTACTATCTATGTAAGCTCAATTTAATATTAATATTAATGCCTGGTGCAGTCACACTAGTCATACCTTTCATCGTTGAAGATCCATGACTGATTATGATAGTAAGCAACAATAGAATCAAATCTGGACCTCTACTTAAGACAGTCAATGTATTAACTGAATAATACTCCATAAGTAAGTTGACCAAGTGCATTGCTGCATTATGGAAATTGCTGGGATTATAATCCTTGACTGTATAACTGGACTCTGAGCACATATAACGAGCTGTCCATTCTGTCCCGCAAGTTAATGCAAGAATGATATATCCAAATAACATCGGAGTGAAGAAAAATTTACAAACATCTATTGCAGCTTCCATGAAGTGACAACTTCTGCTGCTTTTAGAAGTGTTGGACAGACTTAATTTAGATTTTGGTCTTCCATATGATCGTTTCCACAGCCACAATAATACCATAACAGCAAGAAATGACGATGCTAATGAGTGGTGGCTGGGAGAAAATTCTTGTTGGCAAATAAAACTATTTCTTGAATTTCTATGAGCCATTTTTTGTAATAATATATTAACATTTTTCCAGCGAACAACACCAAAGTGACGACCCATACCTAAATAATTATCAATGATAGGTATATCTTACCACAAAATTAAGGTTGTCATATATTATAAAGAGACTGTGACAATACTATGCAAGCTATTACAATCACATCAATTTTTCATTTCTTATAAAACATGTTCAGATTTTTTTTGTTGACGACAAAATTGTGCCTTCATGCCATTGAACATTCCTTGCACCTGGCGTATTACTTGCTGGATATAAACGTAATGTTACAAATCAGATAGTGACCATATAATACTAGTAATGTGCTTGAGCACAAAGGGCAAGTGAGCCTGTGCACAAATAAAACACTTCAAAAGCATCTATCATTTCTAAAAGTATAAGTATGTAGCCGTTATGACCATTATATAATTTAGCTAACAAATACAGAACTACATTCTTACCTCAATTCCCCAAGTACTAGTATTTTCTGTAGTCTCTGACTATCTGAATTAGCAGTAGCTTTTGACAACAAAACACTCGCAGGTACTAAAAAAGGCCGAGTTTTTTTTTATTATGTCTGGTAAAGGGTTTCAATATCATAGTAATCATTCGCCATAACATTTTACGACTTGAAAAAACAACAAGTTCTAAAGAATTACTGTACAGTGTCAAGTGTAATGGTAAAGACCTAAGTGTGTCTTGTATCATTCAGAAACAACCTAATACGAAGGGGTAAACAATTTATTTCCTTGAATGATACAGGACTGCTAAATCGAAAGATTCTGTTTAGTGGAGTTATGGGAAGGGGTAGAAAACAAAGCAAACTTAAAAATGCAATGGTCAAAGTTCAAAATGACATACATATGTCCACACATATATACTAGTGATGTGCTTGAGCACAAATGGCGAGCGAGCCTAAAGACTATACTATTTTTATATGATTTTGACTTCTAACACTGCAGCTACTGAAAATAAGGTCCAGTTTTTAAATTTCGCATACACGGTAAAGGGGTTTCAGTGCCATAGTAACAACTCTCTGCAACTGCTTGAATGGAAAAAAACAACAAAACAATACACGTTTAACACACAATGCTTTGACACAACTGGACATGCACCTACAGACTTACCTTCGCGGTAATCTAGTGGACAATGTATTTTCAAGTAAATGCTGTTGCGCACGGCTTATAACCATGACAAAGAGCGCATTGACTTACCACCGCCACTAACTCGAATAGAAATGGAAATTAAGTTTTCAAGTTTTAACTGCACCTGCAAAAGAATTCAAAACGGTAAACAATTCAATTTCTAGGGTGATATGGGTACTGATCGATAAACCAGAGGATTCTGTTTAGTGCAATTTGGGACGGGGTCGACCACATAACTGACACAAAAACGCGAGGGTCAAAGTACAAAATGACATACGTACGTCCAAACATATATACAAATACATAAATAAACAAACAACCCCAATTTTCAATTGTGTTACCCGTCTAAGTGTCTCTCTCGCTTCGCTCGCTTGCCAATTTGAAATAAACAATTGAAGATCGGGTATTATGCTAATGTATAATATATATATATATATATATTTGTATAGCCAGTTACCCAAGCGACTGCGATTGTCACCAAGTACTATAAATCTGATATAGTCCCCAGTATTCCCGTACGAAAATGTATTAGAGGGATAAAGTTGATATAGTTCATAGCTACCATTAAAAGTAAAGGGAAAACGACCAGAGAGAGCTACAAATAGAGCTATTTGTTATCAACAGGCTATAAAATTGTTATAAAAATCGGTTTGTATTGCGATTCACAAACCCACGCCACTCGGGCTTTGCCGTCATGTCTCAGGATTCGTAAATCACATACAAACCTCAATATTGGTTTATAACTACTAGCGATGTGCTTGAGCACAAATGGCGAGCATGCCTAAAACTATACTATTGTTAAATGATTGATTTTAAGTTGTAACATTCAAGCTACTAAAAAAAAGTCCGAGTTTTTTTTAAATACAGGTATACGGTAAAGGGGGTTCACTGCCATAGTAACCACTCGCCTCAACTGTTTGAATAAAAAAAAACAAGAACAAAAACAAAACAAATCACGTTATTTAAGTTTTCTTTGTGATATTTTTAGTTAAATAGTAGCTCTAACACACAATACTTTCACAACACTGGACATACTTACACAAGACGTAGCTACCTTCGTGGCTAGTCTAAGGCCAAAAAATTTTCAAAGTAAACACTGTTGCATAGGTCTTATAACTATGACAAATAGCGCATTAACTTACCACCACCACTAACTCAAATAGAAATGAAATGCAGGTAAGTTTTAACGGTAAACAATTCAATTTTTAGGATGACACGGGTAATGATCGATAAACCTAAGGATTCTGTCTAATGAAGTTTGGGACAGGGTCGACCACCAAACTAACACAAAAATGCCAGGGTCAAAGTACAAAAATGACATACATACATCCAAACATATACATAAACAAACAAACATCCCTGATTTTCAATCGTTTTACCCCTGTAAATGTCTCACTCGCTACGCTTGTTTGCCAATTACACTCATTAGAATGATAAAAAAAATCAATCCTGTAATTTTCCCATGATATCAGCTAGGGCTTAATTTTGCCTTAGAGCGCAGCTTTTGAAGCTACTTTTCAAACAATTCCACATACAACACTAAATATCCAGTTAGTCCGCCAGCGGGACCCTTTACTCATGGCTCCACTCGGAAAAGTATGGTCAATTGCCTACATCAAACCCACTCGGTTCCTCCAGAATCAAAAGGAGATATGTAATATAAAGTACAGGGTCTGGTTAGCGAGACAAAAGCCATACAAAATTACTTTCATTTCCTGCTTTGCTTTAGCTTTTGGATGTCACTAATTCTAGACCCGAGACAATTCTTAATTAAATGGGTGTGGTTTCAGCAAAATAGGTGTGGTCAAACAAACGTGTGCCCCCCCTCCCTCCATCCTAAACAGAATCAAAAGGAGATATGTAATATAAAGTACAGGGTCTGGTTAGCGAGACAAAGGCCATACAAAATTACTTTCATTTCCTGCTTTACTTTTGCTTTTGGATGTCACTAATTCTAGACCCGAGACGATTCTTAATTAAATGGGTGTGGTTTCAGCAAAATAGGTGTGGTCAAACAAACGTGTGCCCCCCCTCCCTCCATCCTAAACTCCCCCCCCCCCATCATCATCACCATCAACATCATCACCATCATCATCAACATCATCACCATCAAAATCATCATCAACATCACCATCAATATTATCACCATCATCAATATTATCACCATCATCATCATCACTATCAACATTATCACCATTATCATCATCATCATCATCATCATCAAAATCATCATCAACATCATCATCATCACCATCATCATCAACATTATCACCTTCATATTCATCATCAACATCATCATCATCATCATCATCATCAACATCATCATCATCAAAATCATCATCAGCATCATCATCATCATCATCATCATCATCATCATCATCATCAAAATCATCATCATCATCAACATCATCATCATTTTTATCACTACTATTATCATGACAGTAATATGTGAGTGGGTCTAGGAAAAGGGACCTTATGGAGCAAATGTTTTTTATGCTAATGAAAAGCTACAATTTATCTCAACTTAGTGCTAAAATAGTGGAGGGTAAAACCTTCGATGTGCAGAGAAACTGGCAGTTGAACTGGGCTGTATTCAGCAAAGCAATTGAACTAGTAATCGAGAAAACATAAATTGAATTTCCACTTCCGGTATAATTAATGTTTCCGTATACTTAACGGCGTACTCCGCACACGCAATTAAATCGTACAGCCACTTTTTAACGGCGACTAACGAAGTTTGCGTAGAGTTCTTTTTAGCTTTCAAAGCGTCTCACGGCCGGTCTTGTCGGAATCCTTGGCTACTCCATTCGCTGTAGCGGTAAACTTTCAGCCGGAGGTAAGCTGTAGAGTGCATGCAATAGTCTCAAAGCTATGCCGTTTTTTTTTAGCTGCTTCTTTGAAACTCCGCCCATCCCCCGTTTATTGTACTTCGAGAACGAGAGAGAATAAAAAGTAGCTTGTCTTTCCACGGCACACGCATTAGTCCCATTTGATTTCCAGTACATTACCCTTCAATAACAATTTATTTTAACTCTCTATGAAGAATCACAAAAATGTCTCTACTCTATAGCTTCAACAACGTGTTGCTGCTCTGCTCAGGCTTAGTCAAGGCCATCTTATCTTCTGGAACACCTCAATGAGTTAGTCTTTATGGTTGTCCTTACAATTCACCTGAATAGCGAGATTGCTTAGAACATATATTCACTTTAAATTAGCGACAATCTCAAAGGAATGACTAATTATCAATACTGCTATCTGATCAGGTACCACTCTATAGTAACTCCGATATAGAACTCTCACCTGACCCTTTCCTTCGTACACGCCCACATATAATGGGAAGGATAAGGATTGGCTATGACAGAGCACTTGCCTGCAATAGATGAACGAAAATCACTATGGAGCTGTGTAAGGTGGTATTAGGATTCTTAGTGCTGCAAACAGCTTAGCTAGCAACTCTGACCTTGCTGTAGTCCACCAGCAAAATTAGGGTATAGCCAGAGAAATATCCAATGAAGATGCATTAAAAAGTGTCTAAACTTGAGACAATTAATTTTGGTAAAACACATTTTCGACTCACTTTAATAGCGATGATTGCATAAGAAACTATTCAGCTAATCACTCTGAGTGGCCTAATATCCAGAAAAGCTAACAGCTATACTTCAGTTCCAGACACAGTTAGTAACCCACCTTAGTTAGCCATCTTACCTCTATTAAAATTCAGAGCTGGAAGCTACTCGAAGTACGTAGAGAGGTGTATCAAGCTCGTTGAGGAAGGTGAGCAACTAGAGGGGGCGTAATAGCCTCAACAACCCCATCCCGCCAAGCAGGTCGTCGGCAGCGCGCGCAGGTAAGGGCAGGAGAATAGGTGGCCGCCCCTTCCTCGTTCGTTCATCTTGAACATTATTAAGCCACGCCCTTCGACTTGCGTAAAGTGAAGTACCTAATGGCGGCACTGCGTTTGATTCTCTTACACCTACGATCAAGAAGGTATTGAGCAATTAAAAGATCAGGGCTACAGATGTTTTATTATATACGTGAATTGCAGGTTCAAGCCAAAGTGTGTAAGTCAGATGCCGACAAACTTCCTTTGCCTTTTTTTCCACTTCCACAACACTTTCCACATCGTCTGGAGGTTGCTCTTGAATCGGGAAAATTATCCATGAAAGAGAAACAAGCATTTATTTCAGAGGTGGCTTCATCCATGCTCAGATTTAAGCGTTATCCTGATCGTGATGACTATTTGTGTGTGGCTCGGGCAGTCATTTCCAAGTATCCATTTTTGAAACCAAATAACGGAAACCCTTACGTGAGTATAGTTCTTGTTCTTTCCTTTATTCTTTTTTTTTTTTAACGGTAATATTTTTTAATGTGATTGCTGTAGGATGTGTTGATACGCACCTTGATGAACCGGTTCAAGGAGTTTCGACGGGGAAAAAAATCTAAGTTGACTCCTTCTGCACCTAAAGGTAGCTATATGTGTTTTGCAAGATTTACTATAGATTACATGTATGAACATGCGTGCATCCAATTCACTTTAGGTGCCAATTCACTTCCAAGTAACATCAAGCAGAAGTCCCCTGGTATTACCATGGAGCCATTACAACCAAAACCATTTCCAGGAGAAGATAATGTTAGTTATGAGCGCCATCTAAAAACATTGGCAGTGGTGAAGGAGCTGATGGAGTGTTCATTTGCTTTTCGAAGAGCGGAAATTCTTAATATGTGTCCTTCATTGGAGAACATTTTCGACAGATTTCCTTTTCTGCAAGAAATGGATACAGTAAGTATAATCAATCTTAAAGTTAGTGTTCTTGGAATTAATGGTGGTTTTGATTATGCAACATGAAAAATTATGGTATACTCACAGCGCTAGGCTGTACATTACTCTATTTAATGTGCACTACAATAATCATAGGGTCACTTAGGCTAAATTATGAAATTATCAGGGAGGCTTCTGTTGAAATATTTTTTTTGTTTTTTGTCGAAATCAGTTGTGTATAATTGTGTTCAAAACTTAACAAACCCTTTGCTGAGATACCGGTGTTTCTTTAGTTTTTAACAGCCCAATAACTCACCACTATTTGAGTGAGACTATGGTGAGCTTGTTTTCAATGATACTGTATCTTGCATAGCCAGCAATCAAACCTATCTTTCTGGTTAGGCAGTTTATGAATGTGATTGTACATTATTTAGCTCATGATGGAAATGGAGCTCATCATGGAGGATAGTGATTTACAGAGTAAAGCTAAGGAGAGGTGGACTTCGCAGATACCAAGTATTTTGGAACAAGCCAAATTAGAAGCAGAACGACACACTGGCCGACTTTCTGCATTTTTTAAGCAAGATGCTGATGGTAAGTATTAAGTAACGTAACAATGAACTAAATACTACAATAATCGTGCACATCATGACATGACGTTTTAGCAGAACCACGGACTGGCTTGTAAGTTAGGATTTACAAAAGGGTTTGATTTTGATGATACATGAGAGATTGGTGCTCGTGGTCAACGAACTTTAGTACAACCCATTTGTAATCAACTTGACAACTTGACTTGAAGACCAATTTCGCGGTAAAAATTATACTTATCTTGCATTATACTTATCTTGCATTTCCCCCACTCTTCATCCCCCCCCCCCCCTTGCATAATCGACCGTGTGCCTTGTTTTTTGTTATCACCAACGTTGTTGTTTTTTTTAATTATTTATTTATTCTTATGTTCAGTGATTAGTCTAAATGTTCATGCGTAATTTCATCAATACTGTCTGTGTGATATTTTCAGTCAAGTAACGTCTGTGTTGATATTTCATTCAAGTACGTGTGGTGTTGATATTTTCAGTCAAGTACTGTGTTGTTGATATTCGGTCAAGTAACGTCTTGCTGGTATTCAGTCAAGTAAGTTTGTGTCGGTATTTGCCAGTCAGTACGTTTGTTTGGTATTTCAGTCAGTACGTGTGTGTTGGTATTTCAGTCAAGTACGTGTGTGTTGGTATTTCAGTCAAGTACGTGTGTGTTGGTATTTCAGTCAAGTACGTGTGTGTTGGTATTTCAGTCAAGTACGTGTGTGTTGGTATTTCAGTCAAGTACGTCTGTGTTGATATTTCAGTCAAGTACGTCTGTGTTGATATTTCAGTCAAGTACGTCTGTGTTGGTATTTCAGTCAAGTACGTCTGTATTGGTATTTCAGTCAAGTACGTCTGTGTTGGTATTTCAGTCAAGTACGTCTGTGTTGGTATTTCAGTCGAGTACGTGTATGTTGGTATTTCAGTCAAGTACGTGTGTGTTGGTATTTCAGTCAAGTACGTGTGTGTTGGTATTTCAGTCAAGTACGTCTGTGTTTGTATTTCAGTCAAGTATGTCTGTGTTGATATTTCAGTCAAGTACGTCTGTGTTGGTATTTCAGTCAAGTACGTGTGTGTTGGTATTTCAGTCAAGTACGTGTGTGTTGGTATTTCAGTCAAGTACGTGTGTGTTGGTATTTCAGTCAAGTACGTCTGTGTTGATATTTCAGTCAAGTACGTGTGTGTTGATATTTCAGTCAAGTACGTGTGTGTTGGTATTTCAGTCAAGTACGTCTGTGTTGATATTTCGGTCAAGTACGTCTGTGCTGGTATTTCAGTCAAGTACGTTTGTGTTGGTATTTCAGTCAAGTACGTCTGTGTTGATATTTCAGTCAAGTACATGTGTGTTGGTATTTCAGTCAAGTACGTCTGTGTTGATATTTCAGTCAAGTACGTGTGTGTTGGTACTTCAGTCAAGTACGTCTGTGTTGATATTTCAGTCAAGTACGTGTGTGTTGATATTTCAGTCAAGTACGTGTGTGTTGATATTTCGGTCAAGTACGTCTGTGTTGGTATTTCGGTCAAGTACGTTTGTGCTGGTATTTCGGTCAAGTACGTTTGTGTTGGTATTTCAGTCAAGTACGTGTGTGTTGGTATTTCAGTCAAGTACGTCTGTGTTGGTATTTCAGTCAAGTACGTGTGTGTTGATATTTCAGTCAAGTACGTGTGTGTTGATATTTCGGTCAAGTACGTCTGTGCTGGTATTTCGGTCAAGTACGTGTGTGTTGGTATTTCGGTCAAGTACGTCTGTGCTGGTATTTCGGTCAAGTACGTCTGTGCTGGTATTTCAGTCAAGTACGTGTGTGTTGGTATTTCAGTCAAGTACGTTTGTGTTGGTATTTCAGTCAAGTACGTCTGTGTTGGTATTTCAGTCAAGTACGTGTGTGTTGGTATTTCAGTCAAGTACGTGTGTGTTGGTATTTCAGTCAAGTACGTCTGTGTTGGTATTTCAGTCAAGTTCATCTGTGTTGGTATTTCAGTCAAGTACGTCTGTGTTGGTATTTCAGTCAAGTACGTCTGTGTTGGTATTTCAGTCAAGTACGTCTGTGTTGGTATTTCAGTCAAGTACGTCTGTGTTGGTATTTCAGTCAAGTACGTCTGTGTTGGTATTTCAGTGAAGTACGTGTGTGTTGGTATTTCAGTCAAGTACGTGTGTGTTGGTATTTCAGTCAAGTACGTCTGTGTTGGTATTTCAGTCAAGTACGTGTGTGTTGGTATTTCAGTCAAGTACGTCTGTGTTGGTATTTCAGTCAAGTACGTCTGTGTTGGTATTTCAGTCAAGTACGTGTGTGTTGGTATTTCAGTCAAGTACGTGTGTGTTGGTATTTCAGTCAAGTACGTCTGTGTTGGTATTTCAGTCAAGTACGTCTGTGTTGGTATTTCAGTCAAGTACGTGTGTGTTGGTATTTCAGTCAAGTACATGTGTGTTGGTATTTCAGTCAAGTACGTGTGTGTTGGTATTTCAGTCAAGTACGTGTGTGTTGGTATTTCAGTCAAGTACGTCTGTGTTGGTATTTCAGTCAAGTACGTCTGTGTTGGTATTTCAGTCAAGTACGTCTGTGTTGGTATTTCAGTCAAGTACGTCTGTGTTAGTATTTCAGTCAAGTACGTGTGTGTTGGTATTTCAGTCAAGTACGTCTGTGCTGGTATTTCAGTCAAGTTAGTATAAGTCTTGTCCACAGAGTTGGTGGGGTCACAAATTTTCATGCAAGATACATGTTTTTTTCCCAAATTCCCACCCAGCAAGATTCTCTCTAAAAACACCATTTAGTATGCGGTGCTCTACCACACTAGCACACTATAGGGACAGCCAACAATATTTTACTCCGAAGTCATGCAATGTATTAATATATATGATTGATTGCAGATCGTGAAGGAGTGGATGCTTTGGTGCGTGTCCTCATGGTATTTCCACTGCTACTGCCAGATGTGCGAATTAAAGCTGATCCCAGCAAGGTCATATACTATGCAGAGGTAATTTTTTTATTAAACCACTTTCAATTATCCCCCCTACCCTACCCCCCCCCCCCCCCCCCCTTGTCCTGAATCAAATCCTATGTTTATTTATGGTTTGACTTCTCCATCTTTAATGACAGGAAGTCTACTTCAGCCAGAGCAAGCTTTCTTGGTGGTAGATAAGAAGATCATCAATGAAGTAATGAATTTTGAGGACATTCCACTTATTTTAACAAGTGCTTATTTTGTTTTTAATATAAAGTAACCAGTTGGATGCAATAATTTTTATTCATTTTTGGAAATATTACTTTTTCAGTTTCCGGCCAAAAAGGCCTCAATTTCTGTTAAGCATTTACTCACGTCTCTGTCTTTTTAATTTGAATTTTTGAATTTTTAATAAATCTTTTAATTCTGATGATACACCACACAATGTATAATGGGTTTACCTGCAAGGCTCAGGTGGCTGGTTTTGAAGATCTGATCCAGAAGATGGCTGCTCGGCTTAATTGAGTCTGCTGTAATTGGTGTGGGTGGAGTTTGGGAAGTAGGAGGTAACACTAAAGCGGTGTGTATCCACACAAACAGCAGTGTGAGCTTACGCTCATAAGTGTGTGTACAACACACCAACAAAAGTGTGAGCTTACACTCATAAGGGTGTGTACAACACACCAAATTCATTGAGCGTGAACCCCACGCTATTTTGGGTATGAGTATAGGGACATGTGGGTCACACTCAATTTGGTGTGCAGTGCACACCTTTCGATTTACAGTGATGTCATTTTGTACTTTGACCCTCGCGTTTTTGTGTTAGTTATGTGGTCGACCCCGTCCCAAATTGCACTAAACAGAATCCTCTGGTTTATCGATCAGTACCCGTATCACCCTAGAAATTGAATTCAGTTCAAACTTGAAAACTTAGGGACTTCCATTTCTATTCGAGTTAGTGGCGGTGGTAAGTCAATGCGCTCGTTGTCATGGTTATAAGCCGTGCGCAACAGTATTTACTTGAAAATACATTGTCCACTAGACTACCGCGAAGGTAAGTCTGTGTAGGTGCATGTCCAGTTGTGTCAAAGCATTGTGTGTTACAACCACTACTTAGCTAAAGAATATCACAAAGAAAACTTTTAAATGACGTGTATTGTTTTGTTGTTGTTTTTTCCTTCAATTCAAGCAGTTGCAGGGAGTTGTTACTATGGCACTGAAATCCCTTTACCGTGTATGCGAAATTTAAAAACTGGACCTTATTTTCAGTAACTTCAGTGTTAGAAGTCAAAATCATTCATATTAAAATAGTATAGTCTTTAGGCTCGCTCGCCATTTGTGCTCAAGCACATACTAGTTATAGTTACAGTCGTTTTACAAACAATTCTGAAAGTATGTACGCACTGATCTAGCCCGGGCTGGATCGAATGATCTCGGAATTTAACTTTGCTCCAACGAACAATAAATTGTTGTTCAAATATTAAAGAATCAATGATGAATTTATTGGTTATAACGTCAGGCTGGAAACTAGGTGAGGTCGCTGATGAAGTATGCACAAGGGCGTTGTGGGAAATACATTGAGAATGCTTATCTAAATTAGGTGAGAAAAGCATGAAGATTTATCAGTTTTTAGTATTACTTCACTATCAACTATTGAGCATAGTTATCTTATTTTTTTTTTTTTTTGTTGATATTAAGGGAGGTAAATTCTTGTAATTTTTCCCATAAATCAGAGGTTTGCTTGTTCCAAGGGGGAATAAGCAATAAATTATCTAATTGGATGGGGCAGGAAGAACATTCACTGTAGCTATGCACTATTATACAGTGTTTCCATACAAAATGTCGAGGTTGTTCAACATACGTCCATTCTATAGCTAACTGGTTGTCGTGACACAAATTTCAAGTCTCTCTACTTACTAGAATTTAACTTTGTTAAGTTGACTTTTATGTTACTGTAAGTCTAAAATATCTACCACAGTATTTTTACCAGTGCATGATTGACTAAGTAGAACAACAAGTAAAAGTGAAATAGTTTAAGTTGAATAAGTTGCATTATTTTGATTACTCTGTATCTATAATATCTATGCTGTGATGCCCTATTTGCTGGTTTTAGTGGTAGATTAGGTATGCACTGCTTGCTTATTGGACTTCATAATCTGACTCCGTACAACAGCCAAAATGAATGTAACCACTGTTGTAATAGAAATATATTTGTAGTAGTAGTAGTTAACCTCCTCCACAAATCCTCCCACTCCTGTTGTGTGAGGTTTCACTGCGTAATGAGTTACTGCACAAAACTATCAATAAGTATAACTCAAATTAATGAAAAACAAACAAAAAACAACAACAACAACAACAAAACAAAACAAAAAGCAACAAAACAACAACAAAAAACAAACAAAGGAAAAACCCAGTGGGTTCAATGAAAATGCACAAAGAAGTGGGATATGATAGAATGACAGGTGTAAAGAATGTTCGCAGCTTCCTTTCCAGTTATCTTGAGAAGGACAATTCACTAGGGGCCACCATCTTCTTGTGGGGGAGTGGCCCACACTGGTAACAAAATTCTGTGCTTGTTTTGCCATACGACGAGCATCAGCAGAATTCCACTGTTCACTGCATCTAAAAATCAAGAGCATAAAATATTTCACAATTTCTTTCTCAGCCTTCTTTTACTCATTAGATGTATTCTCTCTCTCTCTTTCACAGGCTTTTTAAAAACAATAAAAAGAAATTAAAAAAATGTTTGTCTATCACCAGGAATCCAACAACTCAGGGGCTTCTCTGGCATTTCTAAGTGGTCTGGCCAGGAATTGAGTGTGGTGTAAGAGGTGTGATATACCAAACCACAGTAAACAGCATCTGAAGCATTTAGTGGTGCTGGCATTGTTCAAAGTGCATCTATTGCGTATTTATCACAAGCACTCCGCTCATGCTTTCAAAAAGCATTACCGTTGAGAAGCCCTCGAGATAGCAAAACAAAAGCATTCTGGTAGTGCAATTATAACTACCAAAACAATATTAATAGCTGGTTTAGTCACTTCACTTGTTAACTTTCTGGCACATAAGAAACAAAGAGTAGTCTTCAGTCACAATACCAAAGCTATTTTATTTCCAACTTGCAAATCATTCTAGATAGAAAGTTGTAATTTACTGCTACCGTCTACATAGTTGCCAACTTTCTAAAATGAAAAATCGGGATAGGCCATACCAACTAATTAACCATCATGAATATCATTAAGATAGTATGAATATGGAAGGAATTTAGCTAATAATTTTGACCAGAAAGGAGTAATAAGTGAAGTTCTGTGTCATTTCTTTGTTCTATTTGATACTTTCCAGGTCTATTTTTCGCTTGAGAACACCACTGACGTCCAACAGTCATGGACTCTACCAAAATAGCCTGGCTATTTATAGCTACTTGTGTTCCACCATACTCTGGATCCTGAATATCACTGAATAATCACTAACCTCCTTGAGAAGACTTCAGCCATTCTTGATTCACTCACCTGTACCAAATGATGAACTTTTGCTGTTGTGCTATTATTTCATACAACAATATTTTATTCTTTGTTTCAGTGTTTTCAACCAAGTTTATATGAAAAATGTTTTATAGTAACCACCCTTGTAGATATGCTGTACAGATAGCTATACCACTACACAAACCACTGATATCAAGCAGACTAACTTGCAGACTATTGTGTGCAGCTGAAGGCGAATAATTATTAACCTAATTATTAAGAAAATTTCAATCATGTCACGAAGAGCTCATGTGTGAAATTGCTTTACGTGTTCCACGTTTAGTAAATGGACAAGCAGAAGTACCATTGGTTACTGATGAGGAATCTGGCATATATAAGGTAAGCTATTTTAGGTTTATAGAATAAAAGTTCTAAAAATTGATTGAAATGCTAAGATAACATACATAGACAGCGGTTTTCTCAGTTTATACAGCCAGTATACAGTTATTTTAAAACTTCACACATTATGGACTCATTGCCAAAATCCTCCTCTTAGATTATTGCTCATTTGTCCCCCATCACAGCTTTTTGTGGTAAAATGTTAGTATCTAGTGATTATTTACATATACACACTATTGTGAGATGAGATGAATCCAATCATTGTAGCAATTGACTTGTTTAGTATGTATGTATGTATGTATGTATGTATGCATGCATGTATGTATGTATAATTATTATGTGAGTCAGTATACACTATGGAGAGATATTATTTCAAAAGCATAGTTATTTATTTTCATGAACTGAAGGCGAGTGAAAATGCCGTGAGGTTAAGTGCTTCAAAGACTCGTCGTCTAGACGTAACTTGGCCATACATCTAAAAATATAGTTGTCCAGAACTACTCTTGGTTATGTTGGAGCATTCAATATTCAGCATTCAATATAGGAACATATTTAACGCTCGTGTGATGCAAGAAATCCAAGAAAAAGATCCTATGTACAATAAATATATGCGTGTTTTTGCATGTGTGTGTGTGTGCAAGCATGTATATGTATACAAGTATACCTATAACCTATTTATACTTTTATTATTCAATTCTTGATTTGTAAATGTATAAATACAAACAGATGAGGAGTGAGGATATTGTCAATGGCCTGCAGATAGCCATGCATTCACCTGTTCACACACTCACACTCACACACACACACACACACACACACACACACACACACACACACACACACACACACAAATAGCTACAATGGCTTTCATGATACATACATACATACATACATACATACATACACACACACACACAGATTTACTTGTAATTATAGTTATTTTTATTGAAAAAAAAAAGAGTTTCAGAAGATAATTATAATCAATAACTATTTCATGTTGGTTAGATTGTTTGCATGTTATTTGTAATTCAGTGTTGTCCCAAACTGATTGTATAGGCAATTGGAAAGTATTTGCCAAAAAGTAAGGAGAGTTCGTTGCTGGAACCATACCATCAATGCTGTTAAGAGATGGTTGAGGAACCATGGAGCTACGTCAATGGAAATTCATGTGTACATCAGCCACATTCGGGACCTTCTCAACCAGAGCAGCAGTGACAGTTATGAAAGAAAACTGAAGGAATTTGAGAGTTTTGGAGCCAATCTTTTCAAACCCTTATGGGTGAACTGGCCACTAATCACCCCCACCCCCCCACCCCCCACCCCCAACTCCCCAACCTGTGCCTACGAAACAGCAAGGTCTGTCAGCCTGGCTCAGCTTTGAGTAGACTAGCTTCTGTGGCTCACCATCAGCTTGCTCAGCTTTGAGTAGACTAACTCACCCAGGTGGCTAACCATCCCATGCAATGTACAAACCACCAGGCTCCCATAAGCTTGGCATGAAGTGTTGGTTCTTACTCCAGATCATCAACAACAAGCAGAATGCTAGCCAGTGAGTTTAGCTCACTAGACATGCTAACCGCTATCTACCCTATCTACCGTTTAATAATATTCTCTTCATACAATATACTCTTCATAAATACACACACACAATCAATGCCTAATTAATTAATATCAT